>QWCH01000266.1_pt1 | contig 95537 bp, 80 predicted proteins | sample 1972671 | NCBI WGS metagenome assembly QWCH01 (sample SAMN09866713, study PRJNA288562) | Human gut metagenome isolate term3_stool, whole genome shotgun sequencing... | isolation source: gut | host: Homo sapiens | place: USA: California
ACAGATGTGACAACTTCGCTTTCGTATCAACTTTCAAGCCTGTACAAACCTGTTATAGTAGCGATAGATATTCCAAGAAAGTGAATGAAGTTCCCCCCCAAGAAATATCGGGTGAGCTATTCTTTTCATGTCACGGCTGTCTACCTTCTATGTTACAGTTGGATTTCTTTTGTTTTACAGCTGTGACATGAATAGCGGAGAAGTGCATAGTGACCTTTCCTGAAATCAGTTTACAGATTAAACAATTATAACTAAACTCAATTTACATAACAAAGATTAAAACCTAAATTAGGTTTACACTCTTTTTGTTTATTCCTATAAAGGCATTACATAAACCACCAGCTTGTGAGAGACGGGCAAAGTTAGTAAATAAAGATGCCCCACCCAAAAACTCATCGCTCTGGGAACGCCTTAGCGGCAAGGGAGTGGAGCACCACTCCCGACGAGCGCTGCTATTTATATGTAAGCAAGCGATTGAGCCTTTCGCGCAGGATAATAATTCTTCCATTTCTTTGTCAGCACTCCCTTTTGATTATAAGCTTGGTCGGGCGTCAACCAATTATTACTGGCGTGCGGCCTTTCGTGATTGTAGAACTCTATGGCAGGGAGCAGGACTGCTCGTATATTATCTTCATTTTTAAACGTATACAAGGATAACCATTCTTGTTTCAATATGCCATTAATACGTTCTGCTACCGCATTCTCTAATGGATCCCCATGTTCCGTCCGGCTGACCCGTATACCATACTGGGTCAACAGATCCATATATGCGAAATAAGTATACTGGATGCCTCTGTCCGAATGATGGATTAATCCAGCCAAAGGGCCTCCAGACTTCTTTATCGCTTGTTCTAACGTTTCTTGTGCATTCTTATATTTCAATGAAGAAGAGAGCGTCCATCCCATTATCCGATGAGAATAAAGGTCTGTAATCAGGAATAAATAGCAAAAGCCATTCAATGTCCAGATGTAAGTGATATCACTGACCCACACCTGATTAGCAGTCGTTGGAACCACTCCCTTGATCAGATTAGGGTACAAGGGAGCATACGGGTCTGCATAGGTAGTACGGGCCTTACGCCTTTTTATACGCAGCATAAAACCGCTATCTCTCAATAAATTATAGAAGGCATCACGGCCCATCGTAAACTTATCTTTAAAATAAGACTTACACATCTCAAAGAGTTTTTGGCAACCTATACGGGGCACCTTGGCTCTGACTTCACGAATATATTCTATCACAAATCCCTTAAATGCAAGTTTTGCGAAATCAACTTCATGATGTTGATGATAAGACTGGCGACTAACACCAAACAGTTCGCACAAAGAAGACACTCCATAGGAAGGCTTCTCCCTGCGCAGTCTTACTACTGTTTGGTGCCAGCTTTTTTTCGAATCGGAATTTTAAACATTTCTTCCGCTACATCAATCATTGTGTCATACGAATCAGCACGCATTCTTTCCTGATAAAGAGCCAGTTTCGCTTCTTTCAACTCCCGTTTAAGACGAGTGATTTCTTTGGATTCCGACTTTGGTGATTCTGCTTTTTTCATTGAATTCTCGTTTTTGTCATCACCTACAAATTTACGAATCCAACTGCTAAGAGTCACTATCTGAGGTATAGAATGTTTTTTACATAACGCTCCTTTACTGATCCCACCGGATAGATACTCTTTCACTACTAATATACGGAACTCTTCCGTATATTTTCGATTGTGTCGCTTTTCTTTACACATTTTTATTTTCTAATTGTGTAAACTTTTTTCCGTACAAGTCAATAGGTACAAGGCATTCCGTATGAGACACTCCGTTCGCCGGGTTATCCGTTCCTCTACGGCACAACTAACCCGTGGGGATGTTGCCGGTAATCTGAATGGCTATTGGGAAACTTTCAGGCTGCGCAGGTCGCTGCCCGATACGTTCTGGAATACGCTTAGACCGAATTCCGGGATAACGGCCATCACATGGTCGAACACGTCGGCCTGGATGCCTTCGTACAAGACCCACTCTTTTATGGAAGAGAAGAAATACAGTTCGATGGGAATACCTGTTTCGGTCGGTTGTAATTGGCGGACCATGCAGGTCAGTTCTTTGCTTACTGCGGGCAGGCTTCTCAGGTAGTTTACCAGATAGGACCGGAAGACGCCGATATTGGTCTGCCTCCGTCCGTTGACCAGGATGGAAGCATCGATATGGTGCTCTTCGTTGTATGCCTTCAGCTCTTTTTCCTTTTCATCAATATAGTCTGTCAGCAAAGATATTTTACGGAATTTAGACAGCATCTCCGGGGTACAGAAACAAACACTGTTCATGTCGATATTGATGGAGCGCTTGATCCGTCGTCCGGGAGATTCGGACATGCCGCGCCAGTTCTGGAAGGCGTCGCTCACCAAGGCATAGGGCGGGATAGTCGTGATGGTGTTGTCGAAATTCTTTACTTTGACGGCATTCAGCGTCACTTCGATAACTGTTCCGTCCGCACCATATTTAGCCATCGTGATCCAGTCGCCCGGACGGAGCATGTCGTTGGCCGACAGTTGTATGCCGGCAACGAATCCCAGGATCGTGTCTTTGAATACCAACATAAGGATGGCTGCCGAAGCACCTAACCCGGCGAACAGCGTCGTGGGTGATTTCCCGATCAGGATGCTGATAATCAGTATAAAGCCGATAAAGAAGACTGCCACCTGCAACAGTTGGATGAATCCTTTCAGCGGTTTGTTCTTAAGGGACTCTTTCCGGTTGTATATCTCGTGTACGACATTCAGGGACGCGTTGATGAAGCGCAGGGAGACGGCAATAATATAAATCTGGCATATCATTTGCAGGATTCCCAGAAGTTTGGGCGTTTCGTCAGGCGGGAAGGCCAGCGGCAACAGCGCATATACCAGTATGGCCGGTATCATGTGCATCAGCTTGTTGATGATCTTGCGCTCAACGATCAGGTCGTCCCACTGGTTGCGTGTCCGCTTCGCCAGGCGTTTGAACATATTCAGGAAGATGTAACGGCAGATATAATCGATAGCTACTGTTGCCAGGATTATGAGCAGAAGGACGATCAGGTTGTCTATCTCGGTTGCCGAACTGCTGATGATACCCCATTCAATCAAATGACTGTTAACCCATTCTTGTATTGCGTGCATAAATAAATTATTATTGTTTGGTCTACAAAGCTACAAAAATTCAGCATTATTCCGAATACTGGTAAACTTTCAACTCGAACTTCGGGACCATCGCGAAGAAGTGGTCGAATATGTCCGACTGGATGCGTTCGTATTCTTTCCAGACTTTATTGCGGGAAAAGAAATAGATTTGGATGGGGACGCCGTACTCGGTCGATTGCAGCTGGCTGATGATTAAATCCAGATCGGTATTGACAACCGGAAGGCTGGTCAGATATTTTTCCACATAGACGCGGAACACTTGTGAGTTGGTGGGCACGACGCCTTCATCCGGCTTATAATCGGCAAGCAGCGGGATCTCTTTACGGAATGTGTCCAGCATTTCCGGCGTGCAGAACTTGATGGTGTTCAGGTCGAGATAGATGGATTTCATCACGCGGCGGCCTCCCGACTCAGTCATTCCCCGCCAGTTCTGGAAGGAGCCGTTGACGAGCGTATAGGGGGGAATGGTGGAGATCGTATTGTCGAAGTTCTGGATCTTGACCGTGTTCAATGTGATCTCCTGTACGATGCCGTTCGCATTGGAACCGGGCACCGTGATCCAGTCGCCCGGCCGGAGCATATCATTGGCGGAAAGCTGTATGCCCGCCACAAAACCCAGGATCGAGTCTTTGAATACCAACATCAGGATGGCTGCCGAAGCACCTAAGCCGGCAAGCAGGGTAGCCGGCGATTTGCCGATCAGGACACTGATCATAACGATTCCCCCGATGAAAAAGACCAACACCTGCAAGACCTGCATGAAGCCTTTTATCGGGCGGTTCTTGCTGACGGGCCGCAGGTTGTACATGTCCAGGAAGACAAGGATGAAACCGTTGATCGCCAGCAACAGGGCGAACACGATATAGACCGCACATATTTTCTGGGATAACAACAGGAGTCCTTTCCCCTTGATAAAGGCGAGCGGGAGCAGGGCATAGACCAAAATGCCCGGTATCGTATGGACCAGGTGGTGGACGACCTTCCGTTTGATAAGAAGCGTGTCCCATTGGTAATGCGTGTGTTGCGCCAGTTTCTTCATACTGCCGACAAAGATGGCCTGGCATAGATAGTCCACTCCGACTGCCAGCATGACCAACAGTACGGCAATAATTATCTCGTCGAATGTATTTGCAACTTTGGGATCTATTCCCCAACCGGTCAGGATGCCATTCATCCAGCTGCCTAAGTTTATCATATCGTATCTGCTTTATAGGGATAACAATTAATTATCCTTTTGGTTTATCCTCAATTCCTACTATCGTTGGTTCTCATTAAAATTATTATCTTTGTCAATTATATTGCAAATATATAACATGACCGTGAAACTAAAAGTATTGATGATGGTATTCGCATGTTGTTCTTATCAATTGCGGGCAGAGGACCTGAACGCTCTCAAAGTAAAAGAATATAAACTGGAAAACGGATTGACCGTTTGGCTGAATGAAGACCACAGCCAACCGAAAGTCTTTGGTGCCGTTGTGGTAAAGGCAGGCGCGAAAGATTGTCCGGATACGGGCATCGCCCACTATTTCGAGCATATGATGTTTAAGGGGACAGACCGTATCGGGACGCTCGACTACGGAGCCGAGAAAGTCTTGCTGGATTCCATTGCCATGAAATATGACGAACTGGCGCTTACCGAAGACCCTTCGTCCCGCATCCGCCTGCAGAAGGAAATCAACGAGCTGAGCATCCGTTCATCCGAATATGTGATACCCAACGAGTTCAACCGGCTGATCAGCCGCTTTGGCGGTTCCGGTTTGAATGCCGCTACCTCATACGATGCCACCATTTATTTCAATACCTTTTCCCCGCAATATATGGCCCAGTGGGCGGAGATCAACAGCGAACGGCTGATTAATCCCGTCTTCCGTCTTTTCCAGAGCGAGTTGGAAACGGTGTATGAAGAGAAGAATATGTATGGCGACTTTATCGGCGGCCAAGTGATGGACACGCTCTTGTCACGCTATTTCAGTCCGCATCCGTACGCCTATCCGATTATCGGGAGCACGAAGAACCTGAAGAACCCGCGGTTGACGGAGATGCGTAAGTTTTTCGAGGACTATTACGTTGCCTCCAATATGGCCCTGATCCTTAGCGGAGACTTCGATACGGAGCAGGTCATGCCGGTGTTGGAGAAGACTTTTTCACGTATCCGTTGCGGACAGGTGTCGAAGCAGGATAAAGTGATGCTGCCCCCGTTTAACGGGCGGGAGAAGATGAAAGTGAAGTTCCCGATCCCGTTTATCAAAGCGATGGGACTGGGGTTCCGGGGCGTTTCGGCCAACCACGAAGACCAGGTCGCGCTGAATATTGCGGTCAACCTCTTGAACAATGCGAACGGGACAGGCTACTTAGACAAACTGATGGTGGAGCACAAGCTGATGGGAGCTATCGCGATCAACGAGAGCATGAACGAGGCGGGGATTCTGGCGGTTGCCATCATGCCCAAATTGCTTGTCCAGTCTTATAGTTCTGCCGAGAAGATGGTCTGGCATGAGATCGACCGCGTGAAAGAGGGCGATTTCAGCGATGAAGTGTTCAACAGCCTGAAGCTCGAACAGAAACGGCAGTATGCTTCCGCCTTGGAGAATATCGATTCGCGTGCAACGGTCATGATGAATCTTTTCTCGCAAGGGAAGAGCTGGGATGATTATCTGAACGAAGTGGCGCGGATCGAGTCGATCACGAAAGAAGATGTCGTGCGTGTCGCTCAAAAATACTTTAGCGATAACTATTTGTGTGTGACCAAGAGCACCGGGAAATACCCGAAGGACAACCTGCCGAAGCCCTCCTTCGCTCCGGTCGTTCCCCGCCATGCGGATGCCTCGTCTTCCTATGCCAAGCAGTTGGAGCAGTTGCCGGCGCAATCCGTGACTCCCCGTTTTATCGATTTCAAGAAGGATGTGCAGACGTTGGAGCTTACCCCTTTAGTGACGCTCTATGCAACCCCCAATCCGCTGAATGATATCTTTACCTTTAATATCACCTATCGGATCGGCGCTTTGGAACAACCGGCCCTGATGCAACTTGCCAATTACCTGCAATTCTTAGGGACGGAGTCAATGCCGTTTGAGCAGTTCCGTACCCGCTTGCAGTCGATCGGGAGTACGCTTGCTTTCGATGCGACGGCGGATGCTTTTACGATGAAAGTGACCGGTTTCGACAACCATATAGACGAGACAATGGAGCTGGTGGGCGATTTTATCCGCCATGCCAAAGCAGACGATAAGAAGATGCGCCAGATCGTGGACGATGCGAAGGTAACGGAAAAAGCTTTTTTCAAATCGAGCGATAATGTCGCGGCGGCTTTGTTGGAGCAGGTCAAGTATGGCGACCAGTCGCGCTACTTGCGCAAACTGCCGCTTTCACAGATCAAGAAGCTGAAAGGGAAAGACCTGCTGGCCGTCTATGACCAGGTCCGGAATGTACAGTGCGACTTGCATTACTGCGGTACGCTGTCTCCGGAAAAGGTGGTGGAGACAGCCCGGCGGCATATCCCGCTGGAATGGGCTACGGTAGCCTCCAAATCACCTTACCGGCGCGAGCTGCGGGAATATGACAAGCCGACGGTCTTCTTTATCAATATGCCGGACATGACGCAAAGCATCGTCTATAGCTATGTAAAGGGCGATCCTGTCGATGACACGGCTTCCCGTCATGCCTCCCGTCTTTTCTCCGTCTATTTCGGTGGCGATATGTCGTCGTTGATGTTCCAGGAGATAAGGGAGTTCCGTTCGTTTGCCTACCGGACGAACGGGCGCTACCAGTTGCCGAGCCATGCGCATAAGGGAGCAGCCGGAAGTTTTACGGCTATGCTTTCCACACAGGGCGACAAGACGCTGGATGCGCTGGGCGTACTGGATTCGCTGATCCGCGAGATGCCTTTGAAACCGGAACGGGTGGATGCAATCCGGCAGACGCTGGTCAACCAGACCAATAACGAATACCCTGCTTTCCGTAACCTATCCGAGAAAGTGGCTGCCTTCAGGATGGAAGGTTTCGAGCAGGACCCGGGAGAAGCCTTTTTGCAGGATGTCGCCAAAATGGACATGCAGGATATTTCCCGCTTCTACCGGGAGCAGGTCAGCGGCCGTCCGGTGGTCTACGTGATCGCCGGGAATGAGAAACGTATCGACATGAAGAAACTGGCTGCATTCGGTACGATCGTTAAAGTAAAAAAGAAAGACATATATAGATAATGTATAGTAAAGACGAACTCAAAAACCTGAAACTTGAATTTTGGGAAAGTTTCGCCTCGTTCTGTGAAGTACAACCCTATTTGAGAGGACGTAAGAAGGTCTGGACCTTGTACGATACGAAAGTCAGGGGAGTCGAACTTAAATTTGACGCCAACCGTGAAGGCGCATTTGTCATTTTGGAAGTAAACCACCGGAGCGAGGAAGCCCGGTTGGAGATGTTCGAACGCCTGACGTGGTATAAGGAAACGCTGGAAACGGATTTCCCCGAGGGGTTGATATGGGATATATGTTTTGTGCGCGATACTGGCAAACAGGTCGCCCGCATCTACACGGCAAAGTTAGGAATCGACTTCCATCGCCGTCAGGACTGGGGCGAGTTCTTCGGGTTTATGGCAAGCCAGATGTACCTGTTGGAACGCAACTTTATGTCCATCGCTGAATATTTACGGGAATAAGTAGCCCTGTTCCCGCGCTTGACGCGGGATCGCAAAAGAACTGTCGGTATGAAATATCGGATCAAGCCTGTTCCTATGCGATCCCGCGTCAAGCGCGGGAACGGGATAGTACATAACTTCTTATTAAGGCAATAATTTATCATATTATGAAGATAAATAATATCAAACAACTCATAGCTGTGGCTGCTATCGGTTTATTGACGGCTTGCGGAAGCCCCGCGCCGGATGCCGTGCTGTTGCAACCGGGTGTAAGCCGTGAGTTGGCGCAGTACAGGAAAGAACATTTCGGGGATGTTCGCTATCATCTCTTTTTCTCGATCCCCGAATCCCGTGAAGATGCCGTTACGGGCAAAGCGGAGATCGTGCTTTCTCTCCGGGAAAAGCAACCGCTTATCATAGACTTTCGCGGGGAGTCGGCGCAGGTGGCATCCGTCTTACTGAACGGCAAGACGGTCCCTTATACGGTGAAAGACGAACATATCGTGATCGAAGCCGGAGAGGTGGCGGCAGGTGAGAACCGCGTCGCAATCGAATTTACGGCAAACGACCAGTCGCTCAACCGGCGGGACGAGTTTCTGTACACCTTGCTTGTGCCCGACCGTGCCCGCACGCTGTTCCCCTGTTTTGACCAGCCGGATATGAAGTCGCTCTTCACCCTGTCCTTAGAAGTTCCCGCCGCTTGGCAGGCTGTCGCCAACGGAGCGGTCGAACAAGTCGACTCGATGACCGTAGCCGGACGCAGCCGGATTCTTTTCCGGGAGACGGAGCCGCTTAGCACCTATCTCTTCTCTTTTGTCGCCGGGAAGCTGACGCGGGAAACCTTTTCGCGCGACGGACGGCATATCTCGATCTATCACCGTGAGACCGATCCGAAGAAAGCGGCACAGTGTCCGGAGATTGCCTCCGAAGTCTTCGATGCGCTTGAATGGCAGGAGAACTATACCGGCATCCCGTATCCCTTCGCCAAATACGACCTGATTATCCTTCCGGGCTTCCAGTTCGGCGGCATGGAACATACGGGAGCAACTCTCTATACGGATGGGCGGATGTTCCTGAACGAGAACCCGACGTTGAACGAACGCCTCTCGCGCAGTGCCCTGATCGCACACGAGACTTCACATATGTGGTTCGGAGACTTCGTCACGATGGAGTGGTTCAATGACGTCTGGACAAAGGAGGTCTTTGCCAATTACTATGCTTCACAGATGGTCGAACCGTTGTTCCCCGATGTGAACCATTCCCTCAATTTCATGCTCGATTATATTCCGGGCGCTTACTCGGAAGACCGTACGGCAGGGGCGAACCCCGTCAAGCAGGACTTGGCGAATATGCGCGACGCCGGGCTGATGTACGGCAATATCATTTACGATAAATCCCCCGTCGTCATGGCGATGCTGATCCGTATGATGGGGAAGGATGCCTTTCGGAAAGGCATACAGGAATATCTGAAGACCTACGCCTACGGCAATGCGACCTGGGACGGCCTGATCTCCATCCTGGACAACTATACGGACCGCGACCTGAAAGCCTGGAGCCATGTCTGGATAAACGAGAAAGGCATGCCGGAAATCCGTTCGGAGGTGAAAGGAGACAGTCTGATCGTCACCCAGTCCGATCCCTGGGGACGGGGATTACGCTGGCCGCAGGTGGTGACGTACGCTGTTATTACCGATAGTCGTACGGACAGGGTATCCGTTTCATTAGGATCTGATGGGAATGTCTCAAAAACCCTTGTCCCCGCGCTTGACGCGGGGCCGCAAAAGAACAGCCCTGATCAATCAGTTGTTTATACTGCCAGTTCCGTCTGGGTTCCGAATGTCGACGGTACGGGCTACGGCTTCTTCCGTGTGGGAGAGGAGGAGCTCGACGGCCTGATGTCCGTCTTGAAGACTCACCCGGATGAAGTGCTGCGCGGTTCCCTGTTGATTACCTTATATGAGAACCTGTTGAACCAGACGATCCCCGCCGGCCGCTATATGGATGCCATGCTGGATTACCTGCCGGGCGAGAAGAACAGCTTGTTGTTCTCTGCCGCTTTGGGATATATCGGCAATTGCCAACGCCTGTATCCGTCTGCTCCGGAGAAACTGGAACAGGTACTTTGGCAGATCGTGACGACGGCGGAACAACCCCAGTACCGTTTGCAGGCATTCCGCCAGTATCGTTCCATCGCCCGCTCGCCGGAAGCCGTCGCCCGTTTGTATGCACTCTGGCAGGACCGGAAAGCACCGGCCGCCTGTTCGTTAAGCGAGAACGACTATATCGGCCTTTCCTACCAGTTGGCCCTGCTGATGCCGGAGAAGGCGGACGAGATTGTCGCTACCCAGCAATCGCGCATCACGAACCCGGACCGTCGGCGGCAATATGCCTTTATCTCGCCCTCCGTCTCACCGCGGAAGGAGGTGCGCGACAGCGTGTTTGCCTCCCTGCTTGTCGCCGAAAACCGCCGTGTCGAACCGTGGGCATCGGCCGCCTTAGCCAACCTGAACAGCCCGTTGCGCCAGCAGGAAGCGGTCGCGTATATCCGTCCCGCTCTTGAAGCGATGCAGGAGATACAGCGAACAGGCGATATTTTCTTCCCGCGCAACTGGGCGAGTGCGTTGCTTGGCGGACATACCTCGGCAGAAGCGCGGAAGGAGGTGGACGACTTCTTTGCCGCCCATCCCGATTATCCGGTTCTGCTCGCGAATAAAATCAGGCAACAGGCGGACCATCTCTACCGTTTGCACGATTAAGTAGAAAAAACGGCCTGTTTGGGTAATCTTTTGTAAGTTTTATTTGCTAATTCAATTATTATTGTAACTTTGCAGCGTAAAAATAATAACAAATGAAAAGAACAGTTCTGCATTACCATCATCATCATTACAACGGGCAATAGTTCGGTGGGCTGTTTGGTATGTAGAAACATATAAGATAAATAAGTAAGGCTTGCCGTTATACGGTAAGCCTTATTTTGTTTTTGAAAACGAACAATAATATATAAACGAAATAAATATGTTACGAATTGCAGTACAATCGAAAGGTCGTCTTTACGATGAAACAATGCTTCTGTTGGAAGAAGCCGGTATTAAACTGAACAGGGGAAAACGTATTTTGCTGTTGTCGGCAAAAGGTTTTCCGGTGGAAGTGCTGTTCCTGCGCGACGACGACATTCCCCAGTCGGTGGCAAACGGCGTGTCCGACATCGGTATCGTCGGTGAAAACGAGTATGTGGAGAAAGGGCAGGAAGCCAAGTTGATCAAACGCCTCGGATTCAGTAAATGCCGCCTTTCGCTCGCCATCCCGAAGGATGAAGACTATCGGGGCGTGGAGTGGTTCGAGGGCAAGACCATTGCCACCTCTTATCCCGAAATCCTGAAGGCTTACCTGACAGAAAAGGGAGTGAAGGCAGACTTGCATGTCATCAGCGGTTCGGTGGAGATCGCGCCGGGTATCGGCCTGGCGGATGCTATTTTCGATATCGTCAGCTCCGGCAGTACGCTGGTAAGCAACCAGCTCAAGGAGGTGGAAGTGATCATGCAGAGCGAAGCCCTGTTGATCGCTAACAACAACCTGTCTGAGGAAAAGCAGGCGATTCTGGATGAATTGTTGTTCCGCTTCGAAGCCATCCAGGTGGCGGAAGGTAAGAAATACGTCTTACTGAACGCCCCGAAAGACAAGATGCAGGAGATCATCGAAGTATTGCCGGGGATGAAGAGTCCGACCATCACGCCGCTTGCCGACGAGAACTGGGTATCCGTCCAGTCCGTGATCGCCGAGAAACATTTCTGGGAAATCATCGGCAAGCTGAAATCATTGGGAGCCGAAGGCATATTAGTCATACCGATTGAAAAGATGATCCTCTAAGCCATGGAAGTAATCAAATATCCGTCAAGAGAAGAATGGGCTTCATTGGCCCAGCGGCCGGCTATGGATGTGACGGCTCTGTTCGACACCGTCCGTACGGTGTTGGATGAAGTGCGCCGGGAAGGAGATGCAGCCGTTATCCGGTATGAAGAGAAGTTTGACAAGATAGACCCTTCGACCTTCCGATCCCTCCGGGTGTCGGAGCAGGAATTGCTTGAAGCCGAAGAACTGGTGGCCGAAGACCTGAAACAGGCCATCCGCCGGGCAAAGGAAAACATAGAAACCTTCCACGCCTCACAGCGCTTTACCGGTAAAAAGGTGGAGACGGCGCCGGGTGTCACCTGCTGGCAGAAAGCGGTCGCCATCGAGAAGGTCGGGCTGTATATTCCGGGAGGGACGGCGCCGCTGTTCTCTACGGTCCTGATGTTAGCAGTTCCGGCACGTATCGCCGGTTGCAGGGAAATCGTACTTTGTACGCCTCCGGGCAGGGACGGGAAGGTACATCCCGCCATCCTGTTTGCCGCGAAGGTGGCCGGTGTCAGCAAAATATTCAAGGCAGGAGGCATCCAGGCGATAGCAGCGATGGCCTACGGGACGCAGTCTGTGCCGAAAGTGTATAAGATATTCGGTCCCGGAAACCAGTATGTGACGGCAGCCAAGCAGTTGGTCAGCCTGAAAGAGGTGGCGATCGATATGCCTGCCGGCCCTTCGGAAGTGGAGGTGATTGCCGACGAATCGGCCAACCCCGCCTTTATCGCAGCCGATTTCCTGTCACAGGCGGAACACGGCGTAGACAGCCAGGCCATGCTGGTAACAGCTTCCGAAAGCATTGTCGAAGGCGTCATGCAGGCCATCGAGGAGCAACTGGACCGCCTTCCCCGCAAGGAGATAACGGAAAAGTCCCTTAGCCACAGCCGTATCATCGTGCTGAAGGACCGGCAGGAAGTGATCGACTTCACGAACCTGTATGCACCGGAACACCTGATTATCCAGACCGTCGATTATACCGCTATCGCCGGACAGATCGAGAACGCAGGCAGTGTCTTTATGGGCCCCTACACACCGGAAAGCGCAGGCGACTATGCCTCCGGAACCAACCACACGCTTCCGACCAACGGATATGCCAAGGCTTACAGCGGTGTCAACCTGGACAGCTTCATCAAGAAGATCACTTTTCAGGAAATCACGGCAGACGGCATCCGGCAGTTGGGCGGGACGATCCAAACAATGGCCGCCAACGAACAGTTGGAGGCGCACAGAAATGCAGTAACAATCAGATTGAACACATTATGAAAGACTTAAAAGACTTAGTCAGACCCAACGTCTGGAACATGAAACCCTATTCATCCGCACGCGATGAGTTTCAGGGCAATGCCTCTGTTTTCCTGGATGCGAACGAGAACCCGTTCAACAGGCCGTACAACCGCTATCCCGACCCGATGCAATGGGAACTGAAGAAGAAGATTGCGGAGATCAAGGGCGTGAACCGCGAATCGATCTTCTTAGGGAATGGCAGCGACGAACCGATCGACCTGATCATCCGTGCTTTCTGCGAGCCGTCTATCGACAGCATTGTCAGCATAGACCCCTCTTACGGCATGTATGAAGTGGCGGCCAATGTCAATAACGTAGAGTTCCGGAAGGTTAAGTTGGATGATAAGTTCGACCTGGATACGGACAACCTTCTGAAAGCGGCGAACGATTGGGTGAAAGTAATCTTCCTCTGTTCCCCGAACAACCCGACGGGAAACAACCTGAGCCGCGACCGGCTTTATAAGGTGTTGGAGACTTTTCAGGGGATTGTCGTGATAGACGAGGCGTATGTCGATTTCTCTATCGAACCCTCTTTCCTCGCCGAGTTGGAGAAGTTCCCGAACCTGATTGTCCTGCAAACCATGTCGAAAGCCTGGGGAGCAGCCGGAATCCGCCTGGGAATGGCGTTTGCCTCTCCCGAGATCATCGCGATTCTCAATAAGATCAAATATCCGTACAATGTGAACCTGCTGACACAGGAACGCGCCCTCTATGTGCTGGAAAACCAGGAACGCATGGAGAACCAGCTTCGTTCGATCCTTTCCGAGCGTATCCGCCTGCTGGCTGCATTGCCGGAGCTGAACTGCGTCCTTAAAGTCTATCCTACGGATGCAAACTTCATCCTGGTCGAAGTGACCAATGCGGACACGATCTATAAGAATCTGGTGAAATATGGAATTATTGTGCGTAACAGGACGAACGTGACGATGTGCAACGGTTGCCTCCGCATCACGGTCGGCAAACCGGGCGAGAACGACGCCCTGCTGGACGCCCTTAAAAAGATGTAAGCATGAAAAGAGCTTTATTTATAGACCGTGACGGCACGTTAGTGATAGAGCCGCCTGTGGACTATCAGTTGGATAGCTTGGAGAAGTTGGAGTTTTATCCGAAGGTCTTCCGCAATCTCTATTTTATCCGGAAGCAGTTGGACTTCGAGTTTGTGATGGTGACGAACCAGGATGGGTTGGGAACGGCTTCCTTTCCGGAAGAAACGTTCTGGCCGGCACACGACAAGATGCTGAAAACGCTTGAAGGCGAAGGCATCTGCTTCGACGATATCCTGATCGACCGTTCTTTTCCGGAAGACAATTCGCCGAATCGCAAGCCTCGTACGGGAATGATGGGCAAGTACCTGTCCGGCGAATATGATCTGGCAAACAGCTATGTGATCGGTGACCGCCTGACGGATATGCAGTTGGCCGTCAATCTGGGCGCTAAAGGCATTTGGCTGCATGCCGATGACGACGAAGCCCGCCAACTGTTGGCCGCCAATCCCGCTATTTCCCCCGTTCTGGTTACGGATGACTGGGACCGGGTGACCGAATACCTTTTTGCCGGCGAACGGCGTGCCGTAGTCCAGCGCACGACGAGGGAGACGGATATCTATGTGGAAGTGAACCTGGACGGACGTGGTGCGACGGAGATTGCAACCGGTCTCGGCTTCTTCGACCACATGCTCGACCAGATCGGCAAGCATTCCGGCATAGACCTGACCGTTAAGGTGAAAGGAGACCTGGAGGTGGACGAACATCATACGATAGAAGACACGGCCATCGCGCTCGGAGAGGCTTTGCTGAAGGCCTTAGGTGACAAGCGGGGGATCGAACGGTATGGCTATTGCCTGCCGATGGACGACTGCCTGTGCAGTGTGGCGCTCGATTTCGGGGGACGTCCCTGGCTCGTCTGGGATGCCGAGTTCCATCGTGAGAAGGTGGGGGATATGCCGACCGAAATGTTTCTCCACTTCTTCAAAAGCCTCAGTGATGCCGCCCGCATGAATCTGAACATCAAAGCGGAAGGCGCCAATGAGCACCACAAGATAGAAGGAATCTTCAAAGCCCTGGCACGCTCCATTAAAATGGCTATCCGCCGCGATATCTATAAATATGAACTCCCGAGCACGAAGGGAATGTTATAGGTCCCGTTTTTTTTCGGACGGGAGCGGTTTTTTTTCGGACGGGAATCAGAAATGGGGGGCACGTGGGGGCAGGTAAAAAGCGTTTTCGTAAACTTTAAAATAAATACTACGTGACGTGTGCTATAAAAGGGGTACACGTCGTAATTAAAAATATAAAAGTTACGGAAAACGCATTTTACCTGCCCCCACGTGCCCCCCACAGGTTAAAAAGAAAGAGATGCATTTTTGTAAGTGCTTATTTATTAATGTTTTGTTTATTTCTCTTTTTTGCCCATCTTTCTGTCGTACTCCCCATTTGTGCCGTTTCACCAGCACAAAAGTGGGCTTAACTGCCCGAAAAAGGCGTTTTTATGCCGTTTTGCAGAGGTCAAAATCCGCTGTTTTCACCCGCTTTTCGAGTTTTCAGTCGTACCTACTCGTCGTAGATAAGGGCTAAAAACGGTCATTTTCGATACATAAAAGGCTCGATAACGTTAATGTGCCCGTTCCCGGAACTCCGAGGGAGTGACGCCTTCTTTCTTTTTGAAGAAGGTGGAGAACTGTCCGGCATTCTCGAATTTGAGGCTGTAGGCTATTTCCGAGATGTTCAGGCTGCTGCCGGTCAGCAGCTCTTTCGCTTTCAGCAGCTTTTGCTGTAACTGGTACTGGGCGGGCGAGACACCCGTGTATTCTTTGAACATACGGCGGAACCAGGAGTAACCAAGCCCTAACTGGGAAGCGATTTCCTCCGGTGTCAGCGGGTTTTCCACCATTTCTTTCATCAGGATGCGGGCTTCGTTGATTTTATCTACCACATATGTATTGGTAAAGGAGTTGTTCCGCCTTTTATAATAGACCGTCCCCATTATGTGGAGCACGATACTCGAGATCATCTCCTGATAGCCGGTCTTTTCCTGCGAGGCGAACTTCAGGATATCTTCATACAACCCGACGATGGTCGCACTCAGCCCGATATGCTGCAACGGCTCTTCGCGGGTAAAGAAACGTTTTTCCACACGCCTGTCGATATGCATGCCCCGGAAACCGACCCAGTATTCGTCCCAGCCGGTTTCGCTGTCCGGATAGTAACTGTGCCATTCGCCGGGGAAAAGCAGGATCATGGTGCCGGCGCTGATCTTCTGCTCCTTGCAGGATTGGGACGAGAAGTAGCCGCTTCCCTTTGTGATATAAACCAGCTGGTACTCGTTCAGGATGCGCCCGGTTTGCGGTTTGAAATTGTAATTGTCCGGGTGTTTGGAAAGAGGATAGTTCCCTTTGGGGGGAATGAACTGGTAGCCGACAGTGGTGACGACAATTCCCCATTCTTCATCCATCGTACTTATCGCCAGATATCTTAATTGATCGCTAATTTGTTTCTCCATCGCATCTGTCAGATTTGAAAGGTTTAAAATCATTTTCAAAAGCAAAGGTAATCATTTACCCATTACTTTTGTCATTATAAAATAAAGAACTTTGTTGTACCATGAAGAAATATAACTTTTTAGCCTTCGACATTGGAGCAACCAGCGGACGTGCCGTTCTTGGCACTCTGGCAGGTGGCAAATTTGAAATGCAGGAACTCCACCGCTTCCCGAATGCAATCATGGAATTGCACGGAAAATATTACTGGAACATCTATCAGCTATATGATGCTTTGAAAGAAAGCCTTATGGTTTGTGTGCGCCGGCAGATTGTCCCCGATTCGATCGGGATCGATACCTGGGGCGTAGACTTCGGTTATCTGGCAAAAGACGGTTCTTTGCTGGGCTTGCCGCGCGCTTACCGCGATCCTTATACGGACGGGGCGCCGGAAGCGTATTTCCAGCGCGTTCCCCGCTCGGAAGTCTACCGGTTGACCGGTATCCAGATTATGAACTTCAATAGCCTGTTCCAACTGTTCCGCGCGGGGCAGGAAGGATTCGGCCCGTTGGAGGCTGCTGAAGAGATTCTGTTTATGCCCGACCTGCTGTCCTATCTGTTGACGGGCAAAAAGGTATGTGAATATACGGATGCGTCCACTTCCCAGATATTGAATCCGGTGACGAAGAAATTCGAGGCTTCCTTGCTGGAGGCAGCAGGTGTTTCGCCTTCCCTTATGCGGGAGGTGGTGATGCCGGGTACATTAGTGGGAGAGCTGACCGATGCACTCGCGAAAGAAACCGGGATAGGCAAGGTGCCCGTTGTGGCGGTTGCCGGACATGACACGGCTTCGGCTGTTGCCGCCGTCCCCGCCGAGGATAAGGAGTTCGCCTACCTGAGTAGCGGAACCTGGAGCCTGATGGGGATCGAGACGGAAGAACCGATTATCACGGAAGAATCTTTCCGCCATAATTTCACAAACGAAGGCGGCATAGACGGGACAACCCGTTTCCTGAAGAATATCACCGGAATGTGGCTGCTCGAACAATGCCGGAAAGAGTGGGAGAAGGCCGGACGCGATTATTCCTATCCGGCGATTGTCAAGATGGCGGAACGGGCGACCCCTTTCCGTAGTTTTGTGAATCCCGATGATCCGCGCTTTGCCAACCCGGCAAGCATGACGGAGGCGATTGCCGGATACTGCCGTGAAACGGGGCAACCGGTGCCTGCCGAAGATGACGAGTTTATCCGTTGCATCTTCGAGAGCTTAGCGTTCCGTTACAAGGAAGTCCTGACATTGTTATCGGAAATAGCACCTTTCCCGATCCGCAAATTGCACGTGATCGGCGGAGGTTCGATGAATAATCTTCTCAACCAATTTACGGCGAATGTAATTAATATGCCGGTCGTGGCAGGGCCTTCGGAGGCGACGGCGATCGGCAACTGTATGGTGCAGGCGAGGGCGGCCGGACTGGTGGCCGACCGTTGGGAGATGCGCCGTATGATCAACTCTTTCCTCTCACCGTCCGTCTTCCAGCCGGAAGGCAGCGGCGAGTGGGAAGAGGCTTTCAGGAAATATAAATCTGTAACCTCATAAAAATAAGACCATGACAAAAGAAAACATTATCAAACAAGCGTATGATGCAGCTGCCGAACGGTATGCTGCTGTTGGTGTAGACGTAAAAGACGCAATGGACAAATTGCAGAAGATTTCCCTTTCGATGCATTGCTGGCAGGCGGACGACGTGAGCGGTTTCGAGAACCAGGGCGGTTCGCTGACAGGCGGTATCCAGGTAACGGGTAATTACCCCGGCCGTGCCCGTACGATCGAGGAAGTACGTGCCGACGTATTGAAAGCGGCGTCGCTGATCGCCGGCCGGCACCGGTTGAACCTGCATGAAATATATGGCGACTTCCAGGGTAAGAAGGTCGATCGTGATGAAGTGGAGCCTGTCCATTTCGAAAGCTGGATGCAGTGGGCGAAGGAAAACGGGATGAAGTTGGATTTCAACAGTACCTCTTTCTCGCATCCGAAGAGTGGCGACCTGACGCTGGCAAGCCCGGACGACGATATCCGTAACTTCTGGATCGAGCATACGAAACGTTGCCGCTGGATCAGTGAAGAGATGGGCAAATACCAGGATGATCCTTGTATAATGAACCTCTGGATTCACGACGGAAGCAAGGAAGTCCCTGCCAACCGCCTGAAATACCGCCAGATATTGGAGCAATCCTTAGATGAGATTTTTGCTACGAAGTATGCCAATATGAAAGACTGTATCGAAGCCAAGTTGTTCGGTATCGGTCTGGAAAGCTATACCGTCGGTTCATACGATTTCTATTTGGGCTACGGTGCGAAGAAGAATAAGATCGTGACGCTCGATACGGGGCATTTCCATCTGACGGAAAGTATTGCCGACAAGGTTTCCGCGCTTCTTCTCTTTACGCCGGAGATCATGTTGCACGTGAGCCGCCCGGTTCGTTGGGACAGCGACCATGTTGTGATCCTGAGCGACGACCTGCTCGACCTGGCACGTGAGATCATCCGCTGCAAGGCGCTGGACCGTGTGCATATCGGACTGGACTACTTCGATGCTACGATCAACCGTATCGGCGCTTATGTGATCGGTTGCCGTGCTACACAGAAAGCCTTTATGCAGGCGCTTTTGGAGCCGTCCGCCACTCTGCAGCAGTACGAGGCCGAAGGCAAGTACTTCCAGCGCTTAGCTTTGCAGGAAGAGCTGAAGAGCCTGCCCTGGACAGCCGTTTGGGATATGTTCTGCCTGCAAAACGATGTCCCTGTAGGCGAAGATTACATCGCTGAAATCGAGAAGTACGAGGCTGAAGTCACAAGCAAACGTTAATAATGTGCCAATATGCCAATGTGGCGCTTCGCTAAATGTGCCTCTATTGGCAAATTGGCAAATTAGCACATTGAAAAATTATTATTTATGGAAATAATCATCGGTTTAATCATCATAGCGATCGGGAGTTTCGGGCAGAGCAGCTCGTACGTCCCGATCAATAAGGTTAAGGACTGGAGTTGGGAAAGCTTCTGGCTGGTGCAGGGTATCTTTGCCTGGCTCGTTTTCCCGTTCTTAGGTGCGCAGCTTGCCATTCCCGACGGGAGCAGCCTTGCCGAACTGTGGAATGCAGGCGGGGCTACGGGAGCTGTCATCTACGGTGTCCTGTGGGGGATAGGCGGCCTGACTTTCGGGCTTAGTATGCGCTATTTAGGTGTCGCGCTCGGTCAGAGTATCGCGCTTGGCACCTGTGCCGGCTTCGGTACCCTTTTCCCGGCGGTGTTCGGTGGAACGGACCTCTTTCATGGCGATGGGTTGATTCTGTTGATCGGCGTGTGTATCACGCTTGCCGGTATTGCCGTGATCGGATATGCCGGGAGTCTTCGTGCCCGTAATATGACGGAAGAGGAAAAGAAGGCGGCAGTGAAGGACTTTGCCCTGACAAAAGGGTTGCTGGTCGCTCTGTTGGCGGGTGTGATGAGCGCCTGTTTCAATTTGGGGCTTGAATCCGGCGCTCCGATTCTTGAAAAGGCCAAGCAGTCAGGCGCAAGCGAACTGTTCGCGTTGAACCCGGTTATCCTGTTGGTGACGATCGGAGGCTTTCTGACGAATGCTTCCTACTGCATATTTCAGAATATACGGAATAAGACAGGGAAAGATTATTTCTCGGTATCGGGTGGTACTTTGCTGAATAATGTCTTATTTTGCGCGTTGGCAGGGGTTTTATGGTATTCACAATTCTTCGGGTTGGGGATGGGAAAAAGCTATTTCGCCGATTCTCCGGTGATGTTGGCTTTTTCATGGAGCATCCTGATGTCGTTGAATGTGATCTTCAGCAATGTCTGGGGGATTATCCTGAAAGAATGGAAGGGAGTGAGCAGGCAGACGATCATCGTTTTGATCTGCGGTATGTGTCTCCTGATATTCTCGCTCTTGCTGCCTAATTTGGTTTGATTAATGTACAAATAAGTAAAATGGAAAGAATCAGAAACAATGAACAATTAATGGCCGAAATCGGCCGTATCGCCGAAGTTGCCGGCTATCTCTGGACAAAAGGATGGGCGGAACGCAACGGTGGTAACATCTCTGTTAATTTGACCGACCTGATGAGCGATGTCGAAAAAGCGCTGCCCGCATTAGGCCCGGCTATTCCTTTGCAAGAGGCGATGACGGCTCTTGGAGGGGATATTTTCTATGTCACCGGAACCGGAAAGCGGATGCGCTATGTGGCGCAAGACCCGTTTGCCAACGGTTCCCTGATCCGTATCGCCAAAGATGGGAAAAGCTACGATATAATTGCCGAACAGTTGGTCTTGCCGACCTCCGAATTGCCTTCCCACCTGATGATGCATAATTATCTGCGTGGATTGAGACGGAATAATAAAGTCGTTTTGCATACACACCCGACCGACCTGATCGGTATGACGCATTGCCAGCCGTTCCTCGATTCGGAAAAGATCACCCGTACGTTATGGAGCATGATTCCGGAATGCCGTATCATCGTTCCGAAAGGCGTGGGTATCGTTCCGTACGAAATCCCGGGGACACTGGACTTGGCGCGTGCCACTATCAAGCAATTGGAGAAACACGATGTCGTATTCTGGGAAAAACACGGAATCCTGGCAGTGGGTGAAGACCTGATCGAATGTTTCGACGCAATCGACACCCTGAGCAAATCCGCCCAGATTTATTTCAGCGCCCGCATGGCCGGATACGAACCCGCCGGCATGACCGACAAGCAACTGGATGATTTGGTGCCGGCGTTCGGATTGTAATATACGATTGCAAGGCGATGTGTCAAAAGTCCCTTGTCCCCGCGCTTGACGCGGGGCCGCAAAAGAACAGACCTTATCAATCAGTTGTTTATACGGCCGGTTTTAATGCGATCCCGCGTCAAGCGCGGGAACAGGACAGTTTTGACACACCTCCTTATCTTTTAATACTATAATGTTACCATGAAAATACAGTTAATTCTCATCTCTCTATTCCTCACCGTTTCGTTGTCCGCACAGCAGCGCGATAGCCGTGTGCGTGAATATCTTCCTCCTGTGCGTATTGTCTGGCAACAGGAAAGCGGATTGATCCGGGGGGCGGACCATCTGCTTCTTTCTGGTAACGGGCAGTCCGACCTCGCAAAACGTACTATTTGTAAGATGACCAGTACAGACAAGCAACACCCTGCCATCCTGCTCGATTTCGGAAAGGAACTGCAAGGCGGCCTGCAGATTGTGACCGGGATGCCGGCTTCACACGAGCCGGTTGCCATCCGTGTCCGTTTCGGCGAGTCGGTGAGCGAAGCCATGTGCGAGATTGACGGAGTAAACGGAGCTACTAACGATCATGCCATGCGCGATTTTACGATTCGCCTTCCCTGGTTGGGAGTCATGGAAGTGGGTAATTCCGGTTTCCGTTTTGTCCGCATCGACCTGTTGGATGATTCGGCCGAGCTGCACTTGAAGGAGGTCCGCGCCATATCGACTTTCCGCGATATTCCATATAAAGGTTCTTTCCGTTGCAATGACGAGCGGCTGAATAAAATCTGGCAAACCGGCGCTTATACCGTGCATCTGAATATGCAGGAATACCTGTGGGACGGGATCAAACGCGACCGCCTGGTCTGGGTGGGCGACTTGCATCCGGAAGTGATGACGGTGAATACGGTCTTCGGTTACAATGAAGTGGTTCCGAAAAGCCTCGACCTGATACGTGATATCACCCCGCTGCCCGAATGGATGAACGGCATCAGTTCCTATTCGATCTGGTGGCTGCTGATTCACCGCGACTGGTATTACTACCATGGCGACTTGGTTTACCTGAAAGAACAGAAGCCCTATATGACCGCCCTTCTCCGTCACCTTATCTCCAAAGTGGATGAAGACGGGGTGGAGAAACTCGACGGAAACCGTTTCCTCGACTGGCCTTCCAATGCGAACCCGATGGCGATTAACGCCGGCTTGCAGGCTTTGATGGTGCAAGCGATGAAGGCGGGCAACGAACTCTGTACAGTCTTGGGAGAGAACGCGCTTGCCTCCGAATGCCAGGCAATGATGGAGAAAATGGTCAAAGCCGCTCCGAAAGTAACGAAACCGTTGTTGAAGTCCGGTGTTGCCCCTGATGCCCCCGGTTCCAAGCAGGCCGCTTCCCTGTTGGCGCTTGCCGGACTGATGAAGCCGGAAGAAGCAAACCGGAAATACCTGTCTGTGAACGGGGCGAAAGGCTTCTCCACTTTCTACGGTTATTATATGCTCCGTGCAATGGCTGCCGCCGGCGATTACCGGGGTGCTATCGATGTGATCCGCCAATATTGGGGTGCGATGATCGATCTTGGAGCGACTACTTTCTGGGAAGATTTCAATATGGAATGGTTGCCGGATGCCTCGCGCATCGACGAGCCGGTTCCGGCAGGCAAGAAAGATATTCATGGCGATTACGGCGCTTATTGCTATAAGGGTTTCCGTCATAGCCTTTGTCATGGCTGGGCTTCCGGACCGACCTCCTGGCTGAGTGAATATGTGTTGGGCGTCCAGGTTGTGGAGCCGGGTTGCCGGACTGTCCGGATTACGCCTCACCTGGGTGACTTGGAGTGGGTGGAAGGTACTTTCCCGACTCCGTACGGTGTCATTACGATTCGCCACGAGATGGGTGCCGACGGTCAGGTAAAGAGCCGGATCAACGCTCCGGCAGAAGTAAAGATCATACAATAATCAAATCAAATAAAGATATATGGGAAAGATAAACACATTAGTTATTTGCTCGCTTGCCTTCCTCTCGTTATTAGGTTGCAAGGGTAAGAACGAGTTGACGGTACCGGTTAACCTGCGTACGGAGTACCTGCGCGAACCGATCGGTTTGGACACGAAAAGCCCGCGCTTTACCTGGGAATATAAGGGGAATGAAGATAACTTCCTCGCCTCCCGTTCGGAGATACGGATCGGTACTTCACCCGATAACCTGCAACCCTATACGGACGGCATGAAGTTAGCGCCGCATACCCGCTATTATTGGAATGTCACGGTATGGGATAAAGGCGGAAATGTCTGCCAGACATCCGAAACGGCTACTTTCGAGACTGCCAAGTTCGAACCGTCCGACTGGTCGGGCCAGTGGATTACCGATAATAATGACAAGGAATTTGAACCGGCCCCGATGTTCCGGAAATCGTTTACACTCGATAAGGAGGTAAAGGATGCCCGCGTTTACATCGCCGCCGCCGGATATTACGATCTCTTTGTGAACGGAAAGCGGGTAGGGGAAAACTACCTCGATCCGGGTTATACGCATTTCGACAAACGTATCCTGTATGTGACGCATGACGTCACTCCGTTGCTGAAGACGGGTGAAAATGCTGTTGCAACGGTTTTGGGTAACGGTTGGTTCAACGAACAGTCCGTTGCCGTCTGGAATTTCGAGACGGCACGCTGGCGTCAGCGTCCGGAAATGCTTTGCGAATTACGCGTCCAATATACGGATGGAACTACAGATGTGATCGCTACCGACGGAACCTGGCGTACGGCAACAGGCCCATACACGTATAACAGCATATACAGCGGTGACAAGTATGATGCCACCCTGGAAGAGGCGGGTTGGAATGCCGCCGGTTTTGATGACGCCAAATGGGAGCAGGCCGTTGTGACTGAGGCTCCGGCTCCTCTGTTGGTCGCCCAGCAAATGCCCGGTATCCGGATTACGGAAGAGCTGTCTCCTGTCTCGATGAAGGCATTCAGCGACAAGCTCTATGTATTCTCTTTCGAGAAGAACTTTGCCGGCCTGTCCCGCCTGAAGGTGAAAGGCGCTCCCGGCACACGCATCACGTTGAAGCACGGCGAGCTGTTGAAGGCTGACGGTCGTCTGGAACAGGGCAATATCAATGTCTACTATCATCCCGTGAAACCGGGCGAAGTGTTCCAGATGGATGTCTTCACACTGAAGGGAACCGGTGAGGAAGAGGTCTTCATGCCTTCGTTCGCCTACCACGGATTCCAATATGTGGAAGTGGAAAGTTCCGCTCCCGTCAAGCTGACGAAAGAAAGCCTGACCGGTTTGTTTATGCATACGGCGGTGGATCCGGTCGGCTCGTTCTCCTGCTCCGACCCGTTGCTGAATAAGATATGGAACGCCACGATGGAGGCCTATCGCAGTAATCTGCACAGCATTCCGACCGACTGCCCGCAGCGCGAAAAGAACGGATGGACGGCCGATGCACATGTAGCAGTCGACCTCGGTCTGTGGGGCTTCGACGGGATCACGTTGTATGAGAAATGGATGAACGACTTTATCGACAACCAGCGTGAAGCCGGCGATATCTCCGGCATTATCCCGTCCAGCGGTTGGGGATACGGCGAATGGCCCGGTCCGGTTTGGGATGCAGCCATGTTTATCATTCCGAATGCCCTGTATGATTATTACGGGGAGACACGCAGTATCGAGAACCTCTATCCGACCATGCTCCGCTACCTGGATTATCTGAAGACAAAGGAGAAAGACGGTTACCTGACTTTCGGATTGGGCGACTGGGTGTACTGGAAGTCTACCACCAATAATACCTACACTTCCACAGCTTACTACTATCTGGATTATACGTTGATGGCCCGCTTTGCCCGCTTATTGGGTAAGGATGCCACTCCTTTCCAGCAGAAAGCGGATGAGTTGAAGGCTTTGGTCAACAATAAATTCTTTAACCCCGAGACAGGCATCTATGCGGAAGGGACACAGACGGCACAGGCTATCGCCCTCTATTTAGGTATCGTTCCCGAAGGCAAGGAACAGTTGGTTGCAGATAAACTTTGCGAGGTTGTACGTGGCAACAATCATTTCCTCGATTTCGGCCTGTTAGGCAGTAAATCCGTCCCGGCCATGCTGACCCGCTACGGCTATGTGGAAGATGCCATGAAGATGGTTACGAAGACAGAAGCGCCTTCATGGGGTTATTGGGTGGAAACAATGGGTTATTCGACATTGGCCGAGACCTGGACGCTGAGTCCGCAATTCCGGGATGCTTCCCTCAACCATGTCTTTATGGGCGATGTTTCTGCCTGGATGATGAACCAGCTTGCCGGTATCAATCATGACGCCGCAGGTCCGGGATTCAGCCATATCCTGATCACCCCTCATTTTGTGGAAGGGCTGGACTGGGCGAAAGGTGAATACCATTCCGTACGCGGGCTGATTACCAGCGAATGGAAGCGGGAAGGAGGAAAAGTGACGCTTACGGTTACGGTGCCCTCCGGCTGTACAGCCGATATCCGGGTAGGCGACCAGACAAAGAAGGTCGGTTCCGGTACGCACGTCAACATATACTGATTAACCTGATAAATAAGAATACGATGAAAAAATACTTTCTGATACTGCTATTGATCGGATGCTTCGCCTCCGTTCAGGCTAAGTCCGACTGGAAAGCCCGTTGGATTAATACGGAGCGTTGCCAGAGTGCCGCAAACACCTGGTTAGCGTACCGTAAGACCGTCGATATAGAGAAGGTGCCGCAGACGCTTACCGCCCATATTGCCGCCGATAGCAAATACTGGCTGTGGATCAACGGCAAGCTGGTTGTGTTCGAAGGTGGGTTGAAGCGCGGTCCGTCGCTGCACGATACCTATTATGATTCGGTGGAGATCGCTCCCTACCTGACTGCCGGCGAGAATACGATAGCCGTCCTGGTCTGGCATTTCGGTAAGAGTGGGTTCAGCCATGTGAACAGCGGGCTGGCCGCCCTGCTGTTTGAAGCCATTGCGCCGGGTGTGGAGATCGTGTCCGATGCAAGTTGGTTCTGTTCTCTCTATGATGCGTATCAGAATACGGAAGCTCCTTTCCCGAACTACCGTTTGCCGGAAAGTAATATCCGTTTTGATGCACGGATGGAAATGGCCGGTTGGAACCAGCCGGGTTATAAGGGCAGGATGGGAGTTGCCGTCGTGATTTCCGAGGTAGGAGTGGCGCCGTTAGGCAAGCTGGTGGAACGTCCGATCCCGTTGTTTAAAGACTATGGCCTGAAGCCGTATGTCGATGTCCGTAAGTCGGCTGCCGGCGATACGCTTTATTGTCGCCTGCCTTATAATTGCCAGGTGACGCCTTATCTGAAAGTGGAAGCTCCGGCGGGTAAGACGGTCCATATCCTGACCGATAATTATGAAGGAGGCAGCGCGAACAATGTTCGTGCCGAATATATCACCCGCGACGGTGTCCAGGAATACGAGAGCTATGGTTGGATGAATGGGCACGAGATGCGGTATATCCTGCCGGAAGGGGTGAAGGTGCTCGATGTGAAGTTCCGGGAGACGGGCTACGATGCGGAGTTCACCGGTTCTTTCCAGTGTAACGATCCGTTTATGAATGAACTGTGGAAGCGTTCGGCGCGTACTTTGTACATAACGATGCGCGACAGCTATATGGACTGTCCGGATCGCGAGCGTGCACAATGGTGGGGTGATGAAGTGAACGAGTTAGGCGAAGCCTTCTATGCTCTTTCCCCGTCCAGCCATAAGATGGCGCTGAAGGGTATCCATGAGCTGATGAACTGGCAACGGGAGGATGGCGTGATTTTCGCCCCTTCGCCTGCCGGAAACTGGCGGAAGGAATTGCCCTTGCAAATGTTGGCATCTGTCGGCTGGTATGGTTTCTATACGCAGTATTATTATAGTGGCGACAGCAGTTTCGTTGCCGGTATCTACGACCGCCTGCACCGCTATCTGCACCAGGTTTGGCAGGTAGACAAGAGCGGCCTGGCTATCGAGCGTGACGGCGACTGGAGCTGGGGCGACTGGGGCGAAGAGATCGATATGGGCGTCCTCACGAACTGCTGGTATTACTTGGCGCTGAAAGCCGAAAAGGCTTTTGCCCTTCAATTGGGCAAGACGGCCGATGCCGAAGAGATAAGCCGCATGATGTACAGCATAGAGAAATGTTTCGATACGAAGTTCTGGACAGGAACCGCCTACCGCTCTCCCGGCTATAAGGGTGAGACGGACGACCGTGCACAGGCGATGGCTGTTGTTTCCGGCCTGGCTTCCGCCGATAAATACCCGGCTTTGGTGAAGGTGCTGAAAAAGGAATACCATGCCAGCCCTTATATGGAGAAGTATGTGCTCGAAGCGCTTTTCCAGATGAATGAACCGGCATTTGCCCTTGAACGCACCCGGCAGCGTTATGCCAAGATGATCGACCAGTATCCTGATTGCACCACCTTATTCGAAGGTTGGGGGATCGGTCCGGATGGTTTCGGAGGCGGAACGACTAATCATGCCTGGAGTGGAGGGCCGCTTACCCTCTTGAGCCAGAAAGTATGTGGCATAGAACCGACCTCTCCCGGTTTCCGTTCGTTCAAGGTCTGTCCGCAGATGGGTACCTTGACCGATGCGTCTGCAACGGTTGACACCCATTACGGTAAAATACAGGTTTCCTTGAACCGGAAAGGCAGCAAGATTCGGATAACACTGTCCGTCCCGGCAGGAACAACCGCCGAAGTCCCTGTCTCAAAGGGGAAAGTGAAGCGGTTGGAAGCGGGAGAACATATATTGACAATTTCATCCCGGACGTTATAAATGAAGGTGCCCCTTTTAATCGGGGCACTTTTTATAACAATACAGACCAATACAATTATTCTCTTGATATTGTGTAGAATATTGATATTGCCTACTTTTGCGCCCAATAGGAATCGGTTTATCAAGAGAAATGGCAAAAAGAAAAAGTGTAAGAAAACCGCGAAAAAAGACTCAAAAGACTTCGGCTTTCCTTTCAACGGTGAAGCGGGTGTTTATCGGTGCCTTTATCGTGGTTGCTTGTTTGATAGGGGTACTGTTTATTTATGACTACTTTGCTGTCGCAAATCAAAAGCCGGCAGTGGGGGAAAAGAAGGAACGGACTGCTACCCCAGCCAAGAAACCTGTAGCCAAGCCAAAGCAGGATACGCCGAAACAGCAAACGCCCAAAAAGACACCGGCCGGTAAAGCTCCGGTTGCTACTTCCACAAAGACATTTAAAATCCCTGCCAATACAGAGATTCCCCGCCTGAAGGCAAAACGTCAGGAGCAGGTAATCAAGCATGAAGGATACACTGTGTCTTATAATTCCGAATATCGTATCGCAAACTGGGTGGCCTACGAGCTGACCGCTACGGAAGCCAAAAGCCGGAAGACGGAACGTTCGAACAAGTTCGTTCCCGACCCCTTAGTGAAAGGGGCGACTGCGACGAATGAAGACTATTCCCGTACGGGTTACGACCGGGGGCATCTGGCTCCGGCAGGCGATATGAAATGGTCGGAAAAGGCCATGCGTGAATCTTTCTACCTGAGTAATATCTGTCCTCAAAAGCCGAAACTGAACCGGGGAATCTGGAAAGACCTGGAAGAACAGTGCCGTTTATGGGCGATGGACAACGGTTCGTTGCTGATCGTTACAGGCCCGGTCATGACAGACGATATGAAACGTTTGGGTAAAAACAGGGTAGCCATACCTAAATCATTTTATAAAGTATTATGTTATCATACGGGAAGCGGTTATAAAGGTATCGCTTTCCTTTTCGAAAATAGGGACTATAAAGAAAACTCGTTGAAATCGATGGCAATTCCTATCGATAGCGTTGAGAGGGTAACAGGTATCGACTTTTTCCCATCCATCCCCGATGGAGAGGAAAAAGAAATGGAACGGACTGTCGATTGGGACAGTTGGTCTTTTTGAAATCCGATGTGAATCGGAACAATAGAATTTAAAAGGATGTTGTATAACTATGGCATAATAAACCAGAGTTATGCAATTACAAATCAGATTATAAATAGTAATAACAAATAACTAAATGCAAGTTATCATGAATGGTAAATTAATCCCCGTTTTTGTATTGGCAGCATTGATGTCATGTAGTCAGCCGCCGGTGAAGGAGCAAGGTCCCCGTCCGGTGAAACTGGCGGAAGTGACCTCTTTGAATGTTGTGGAAAAGTCGTTTAGCGGCGTGGTTTCGCCGGACCAGTTCAGTGACCTGGCCTTTAAGATGTCCGGACCGCTGATCTCGCTGAATGTAGACGAAGGGCAGAAAGTCCGTACGGGACAGATCGTAGCTGAAATCGACCCACAAGACTTCAAATGGGAATATGAAGCAAAGAAAGCTTCTTTTCAAACGGCCGAAGCGCAATTGCAGCGTGCCAAGAAGTTACTTTCCAAACAGGCTATTTCCAAGCAGGAATATGAAACGACCGAAGCCTCTTATTCAAACGCCAAAGCAGCTTTCGAGTATGCCCAGAACCAATTGGAACAAACGAAATTGCGTGCACCTTTCGATGGTTTCATTCAGAAGAAATATGTGGAAAACTATCAAAAGGTACAGGCCGGGCAGGGAATTGTCTGCCTGATCAACCCGAACAAGCTGCAAGTGCAGTTTACGATGCCGGAGACGAACATCACTTATTTCTCTACGCCTTATAATATATACGTAGAGTTTGACAACTACAAAGGCGTCCGTTTCAAAGCGAAGGTAAAAGAATACGTGGAAGCTTCTCCCGACGGTTCCGGTGTTCCGGTATTTCTGTACATAGATGATCCGGAGTTTAATCTGAAGAAATATAAAGTGGCTGTCGGCTTTTCCTGCCGTGTGGTTCTGCATATCGAAAGCGAAAGCTTTAACGAAGGAGCCGTATTGGTGCCGCTTTCCGCAATTGTTGCCAACGAAGAGAACCAAGATAAGTATGTCTTCGTCTACAACAGCCAGACGCAGAAAGTGGAACGTCGCCAGATTAAGGAAGTCGAACTGGTCGGGAAAGACAATGTTGTCATTACCGAAGGGCTGAAAGCCGGCGACCAGGTTGTCTCGGCCGGAGCTACCCGCCTGGTAGACGGACAACAGGTAAAAGTATTAACAGATTAAGCTGATAAACAATGAATCTTCCAAAATATTCCTTAGAGAATAAGAAGATTATATATTTCTTTCTGGCAGTGATGCTGATAGGAGGTATATATTCTTTCTTCAAATTACCGAAGAAGGAGGACTCGCCCTTTGTAATCAAACAGGCTGTTTTGGTTACACAATATCCGGGTGCCACTCCTTTAGAGGTAGAGAAATTGATAACGGAACCTATCGAACGGGAAATTCAGTCCATGTCTGATGTTTTTCAGATCAAGTCTGAATCTTATTTCGGCATGTCGAAAATCTCGATCGAACTGCAACCGACCCTGTCGCCGGATTATATGCCCGTCAAGTGGGACGAGTTGCGCCGTAAAGTAGCCAACATACAACCCCGCCTCCCGAGTGGAGCTTCCGCCATTAATGTGAGTGACGACTTCGGGGATGTGTTCGGTATCTATTATGCCCTGACGGCCGACGATGGTTTTACTTACGACGATATGCGCGACTGGGCGCAGAAGATCAAAACGGAGCTGACTCCTATCCCCGGTGTACAGAAAGTTTACCTGTTTGCCGAACAGACACAGGTTGTAAATGTCCGTATCTCCGTCCCCAAGCTGGCAAACCTGGGAATCGATCCCAATTCGATCCAGCAGGTTCTCCAGACACAAAACCTCTTGGTCAATACCGGTGAGATCCTGACGGGAACTTACCAGCTTCGTGTACGTGCCGAAGGTACTTATAAAAGCATACAGGATATCCGCGACCAGCTGATCGTGACTAAAGGAGGCAGTGAAGTCCGTTTGGGCGATATCGCCACTATCGAACGCGGCTATATGGACCCGCCTTCCAACCTGATGCGGGTGGACGGTAAACGGGCTATCGGTATCGGTGTGGCTACAGGTGCAAAGGATGACGTTGTGGCTGTCGGTAATGCTGTTGCCGACCACCTGAAAGAGATGGAGCAGCTTTTCCCGATCGGCATGGAGATGAAAACGATCTATCCGGAAAACCAGATTGCCGACGAGGCGAACAACGGTTTTATCCTGAACCTGATCGAATCGTTGCTGATCGTAATCGTGATTATTTTCCTTGTGATGGGCTCCCGGGCCGGTATGTTGGTGGGAAGCTCGTTGCTTTTCTCGGTAGGCGGTACGTTGCTGATCATGTTGATCTGGGGCGTCGGGCTGAACCGAACCTCGCTTGCAGCCTTTATTATCGCGATGGGTATGTTGGTGGATAATGCGATTGTGGTGACAGATAATGCACAGGTCGGCATCAAACGCGGTCTTTCCCGTTACCAGGCTTTGGTCGACGGTGCGACAAAACCGCAGTGGGCGCTGCTTGGCGCAACCTTTATCGCCGTTTGCTCCTTCCTGCCGATGTATCTGGCTCCGGCTTCGGTTGCCGAGATCGTGAAACCGTTGTTTATCGTCTTGGCTGTCTCTCTGGGTTTAAGCTGGGTGCTGGCTTTGACACAGACGACTACTTTCGGTAATTTCATCCTGAAAGAGGCAAAGCCGGGCGAATCCAAAGATCCGTACGATACCAAACTGTACCATAAGTTCGAGAAGGTATTGAGCCGTTTGATCAAACGCCGTTATGTCACGCTTACTTCGGTTGTCGCAACCTTGTTCCTGTCTCTGTTTATCATGAGCATCATGCCGCAGAGCTTCTTCCCGATCATGAGCAAGCCTTATTTCCGCGCCGACCTGATTTTCCCGGAAGGATATGGCATCGATGATGTGGAGAAGAACGTGATCAAGATTGAGGACTATCTGAAGAATAATGATAAGATCAAGTCTTATTCGTTCACCTTGGGTGGCTCTCCGGTCCGTTACTATCTGGCAAGTTCTTCTATCGGTCCGAAGCCGAATTTTGCCAACGTGCTGATCGAAACGAAGGATGCCAAGGATGCGCAAAGCGAGGAAAGCAAGTTCTATGAATATATGGTTGCCAACTATCCGGACATCCTGACCCGTTCAGCCCTGTTCGCTTTGTCTCCCGTGCCGGATGCCGCTATTGAAATCGGCTTTGTGGGTGACAATATCGACACGTTGGTAGCTTTGACGCAACGGGCGCAGGAGATAGCACGCAAGAACAATATGGTGATGGAAGTGCGTAATAGCTGGGGAAATAAAGTCCCGGTATGGAAACCCTTATACTCGCAGGAGAAGGGGCTTCGTTTGGGTATTACGCGCCAGCAGATGGCCTATTCGCTCCGTTCGGCCACGAACGGTGTGCCGTTGGGCGAATACCGCGAAGGAGACGTCTTTATGCCGATCCTGATGAAAGATGCCGATCGCGACTCCATGAACCTGAACGATCTTAAAACGCTTCCGGTTTACAGCGCCAAAGGGCGTTCCGTAAAAGTGGAACAGGTGATTGACGATTTCTCACTCGATTACGAGTTCAGTGTTGTCAAGCGTTATAACCGCCAGCGTTATATGATGATGCAGTGCGAACCGAAACGCGGAGCCAATACGATGGCCGCCTTCAGCCAGTTGTGGCAACAGATACAGCAGGAAGTACAGGTGCCCGAAGGCTATAAACTGCAATACTTCGGTGAACAGTCCGAACAGGATAAAGGAAACAAGGCGATCGCTGCCAACATCCCGTTGATGTTCGGTTTGATCTACATTACCCTGTTGTTCCTCTTCCCGAAATTCTACCGGAAGCCGGTGCTGATCATGTGTATGTTGCCGTTGATCTTTATCGGTGTGGTATTGGGATTGCTGGTGTTCGGCAAATCGCTCGACTTCTTTGCCATGTTGGGCTTGCTGGGCTTGATCGGTATGAACATCAAGAATGCGATCGTACTGGTGGACGAAATCGGCTTGCAGCTCAACAGTGGCTTGGCGCCGGTGAATGCTGTCATCGAGGCTACCAAGACGCGTATCGTTCCGGTGACGATGGCTTCGGGTACGACGATTTTAGGTATGTTGCCGTTGTTGGGCGACGCCATGTTTGCCGGTATGGCTGCTACGATTATGGGAGGTTTGTTTATCTCGACAGTCCTGACCATCTTCGTCCTTCCGGTGACCTATTGTATATTCTTTAAGATTAAATCGGAATAATATGAGAAATAAAATAGTTATCGGTTGTATGCTGTTGGGGGCTTTGTCTGTGGGAGCACAGGAAAAGCCCATCACAGTAGCAGACTACAAGCAGAAAGTGCTTGAATATAGCCGCCAGATAAAACAAAGTGCCGAAGAACGCATTGCGATGCAACAGGCTGTAAAGGCTGCAAAAACGGGGTTCTTTCCGGCTGTGGACTTCTCCGGCAGTTACCAATACCGTATCAACAAGTATGATCTTGATTTCGGACCGGGGATGGCAGTTGAAATGGACCATAACACTTATAGCCTGGGAGCTACGGTAAGCCAGCCGATCTATGCCGGCGGACAGATTTACAATAACTACAAAGCCGCCCAGGTCCAGGGACAGATCGCTTCCGAGGCCGAAGAACTGACGACGGATAATGTTATTTATGCCGCCGACTTGAACTATTGGTCTGCCGCTGCCCGTAAAGGTATGTACGACGTGATGTGCCAGTATGTTGATATTGTGCAAACGCTTGCGAATGTCTTGACTACCCGTTTTGAGGACGGACAGATCAGTAAGACAGACCTGCTGCAAGTTCAATCTCGCCTGAAAGAAGCCGAGTTGAATAAAAGTTCTGCGTATAAGGATTACCAGATTGCTCTGCAAAACCTGAATATTCTTATGGGGCTTCCTCCTATGACTCCGGTGGATATAGCCGATTCCATCACAAAGGTTCAGCCTTTACCGTTGCATATAGGAGAGGAGGCTGCTTTGGAAAACCGTCCGGATTTTATGATCTCCAAACTGAATATCGAGTACCAGAAGCGGCAGATCAATTTGTCAAAGGCTAAATACAACCCGACACTGGCAATCGGTTTCCAGGGAACCTGGGGTACTCCGATGCTGAATGTAAAAGGTTCCGACCAGCTTTGGACACCCGCCGTATTTGCCTCGTTGAAGATACCTTTGTTCCGTTGGGGTGCCCGTTTCAAGGAAGTCAATTCGCAGAAAGCGATCCTGCGCAGTAAGGAATATGCAATGGACAACACCCGCGACCAGATTTCGCAGGAAGTGGCCAACTCCTGGACCAGCCTGACGGAGAATACCAAGCAGATCAATATGGCCGAAGAAGCCTGCCAGATTGCCGAAGAAAACCTCGACCTGAATACATTCAGTTACAACGAAGGTAAACTTCCGATCCTCGACGTGCTTTCCGCCCAACTCTCCTGGATTCAGTCCTACAGCAGCCTGATCCAAACCTGGTACCAGCAGAAAGCTTCCCTTGCCCAATATAACAAGGCTGTGGGGCTTCGCCGGTTGCAATAATATATAAAAAAGAGGATGTGTCAAAACAGCCTTGTTCCCGCGCTTGACGCGGGATCGCATTAAAACCGACCGTATAAACAACTGATTGATAAGGCCTGTTCTTTTGCGGCCCCGCGTCAAGCGCGGGGACAAGGGACTTTTGACATATCCCCTTTTTTTGTCAGCTATTTCGCCGCAGTGTGAATCCTTTCTCTGCTACATATACACCCGAAAGGATGAAAGCGGAACCGATTAGCGCAATTACCGTAATGGTTTCGTCGATCACGATGGCCGAAGTCAGAAGGGTGACTAAGGGAACGACATAAATATAATTTGTCGTGCGGACAACCCCTAATTCTTTCACGGCGGTGTTCCACATGATATAGCAGAGCAGGGAAGCGATAACGCCAAGGAACAGCAAGTTTCCGATAACGGCAGGTTCAGTCAGTACTTCCATTTGTGGATGAATAGGAGAGATTATCAAGACGGGAATCAGGGTGATGATTCCGTAAAAGAATACTTTCCGGGTGACAAAAAGAGTCGGATATCGGTTTCCCAGCCGTTTCAGTATTAACCCGTAGAACGCCCACATCAAGGCAGCCAATAAGGTCAACATATCGCCCAGCGGGTTAATTTGCAGGATAAAGCTGCCGTTGAAAACGACGAGCGCCACTCCGAGCAGAGCCATCAGGGAACCATATATCAAATGCCTTTTCAGCCGTTCCCCTTTATTGAACAGGCGTGAAAGGAGAGCGGTCAGGATAGGGGTTGTACAGATAATCAGCGACACATTCGACGCAAGGGTAATCCCTAACGCCGTGTTCTCGGCAATAAAATAAAGGGAACCTCCACAAAGCCCTAACCCGAGAAAGAGCAGTTCGTCCCGCCAAGATTTGGCCAGCAGCTTACGCGGGCAGAAGAACCAGATACCGGCGTACGCCAGTGCAAAGCGGTAGAGGAGAATCTCGACCGGCGTCAGTCCGTTGCCTATTAGTATTTTAGTCGAGACAAAAGTAGTACCCCATATTATAACGGTAAGGATTGCCAGAAAGTGAAAGCGATACATTTGCTTGTTATTTGCGGTCATATTTGTATATTTTGCTGCAAATATACACTTTTTGTTTCGATGCGCCATTATATCTCTCGAGCAGTGAAATATGGGCCAAATTAGCCGAAAAACACGTCTGTAGATCACTAATCTGAACGTAAATAACCTGGGCAAGATGCTAAAAAGGGGCGATTTTGAACAGTTAAAGCGGAACGTCAGACGCCTTTTTGCGGTCATAGAGATGACTTTTGACCCGGTTTAGGCCCGTCAGATGGGAATTACAGACGAAACACTGCCGAAAGACGAGATTAGTCAAACTATTGAAAAAGAGTGTATTGACTTAAATATATCTGTTCCATTTTAGTAAAAAGGGGCACGAGGGGCACGTTAAAAGGCCTTTTTCTAAACATTTATCATAACGCGAGACGAGATATGCTACAGAAGAGTATATCTCGTCTTGTATATTTATAAAAGTTACGGAAAAAGCCTTTTAACGTGCCCCTCGTGCCCCTTTTTTCATTCCCGTCCGAAAAAAAATCGCCCCTGTCCGGGAAAATATGGGACAGGAGCGGAGAAATACGGAATAAATTTCCAGGCGCGGATGCTGGAAAAAGCGTATGCGTCAATCAATAGTCCCTGACACAGCGGACCGGAAATGCACATGAACGGTTTATATCGTAAAACTCAATCTCATCATGTTTGAAATGAAGGCAACTGACGGTCTCATTACTAATGCCGGGTGTTGAAGACCAGTAAACGCCTATCTCTCCAATATATTGAACATCGCCGTCTAAATACCGGCCACCGGAAGCCGGAAGCATAATAGATCCGGCGGGCGGATAATTTGTATCATTAACATGGTCTTTTGCTGTGATTCCTAATTGTAATCCGCTCAAATAAGTAAAAGTACCTGTCATGACTATATTGAAAAACACACTGTCGGCCGCATTGTTGAGGCCATTCGTTATATTTCCGAATTTACCAAAACGATATATATGAGGGTCTTTTGTCGTTTCTGCAAGCAGTGACCTTAGCTCCTCATTAGTCGGCAAACGCCATTTGCCTCCGCCCCAGGTCTTTTGGCTTGAAATATAGCGGCATATATCGCCAATATCGGCTTCCTTTTTGAAACCCAGGTTATTGTTATATGTTTTGAATGCATCGGCATCTTTGTTATTTGTCGGAGTTGTCGTGAAATTGAAACTCCAGTGGGCATAGGGTATATCCTCCCACCTCTCGTATTTGTGCGATTCGTAAGGATTGCCGGCCGGTCTGATCGGATAAAGCGATCCCCATTTGAAGAGTACTCCTTGCGCAGTCGGCCTAAGTCTCTCTCTATCTATATCCGAAGTGGCGAATGTCAAACTCTTGTCGATAATCATAATATTACTGTGTGCAAACATTTCTGCCAATGTGACTCTTCGGATAGTAAGGGTATCGCGGAGTCTTCCGGTAGAGAATACGACTTGGCCGGTTGCATAATAATCTTCAAGAGGAGGGGTAGACTCTGCCACAAGAAGGTCCAAGCCGGAGAGATTCTCGCCTCTGTCGGAAGTCGTACCGTTTGCAAACTTTAGCCAGTATGCTTTTTCCGGGTCGAGGATTTCAGCTTCCCAGCTACCTTGATAATCAGAAACAATCTTGACCTTTAATTCTTTGCTTGTCTTCCAGGGCACGTCGATTACCTTTTTTTCGGTTCCCATGAAGTATTGCCCGTCGTAAACAATATTATTTATTCCTGCCATATCCACAATCAGGATGGAGGTCTTCAGGTTCGACAGTACGGATGAGGCCTTAATTGCCTCATCAAAACTCGGGTAACCGATTCCTTCGGCAGCGGTAATCGCTACGACATATTTATGGTTGCGATATAGCGGGACATCGTCTCCGCGAAAGACTTCATAATCTTCATGCGCCTCCCGGTCTGAAGTGAAATCGACACGGTAATAGGTGCGCACTCCCTTATAAAGACCTTCCAACACAAGGCATACTTTTTCATTTGAAGTAGCTTTTGGAGCTTCGTATGTATATATTAGTCCTTCCATTAGCGGTCCCGGGCGATTATCGTACTGCGAATAGCTGTATTCGATAGGGGGATTTACTGTAAAGCCCGACGGAACCATCGGATCCATATTCCTCGAATAAGGATATGTATGCTCCCATTCTCCGATTATCAGTCCGGTATGATGGCTCCAGGCGGGGGCGATAAATCCGCTTGTACGGTAGTTTGCCAAGTGGATTTTTTCCAATTTGAAAATACTTCCGTTTACCTTGTTTTCTACATCAATTCGCGCCAGCATACGTTTCATTTCGATATTGGGTACCGGTACTCCTTTATAGATGCCATATACATATGTTTCTCCATACATAGGTATCAGGGCGGAAGTGTCCCATTGACCGGAACTCTGGAATATCAGATTATCCAATAAATCTGTTTTGGATATACTCTTGGGAGGATATTGTCCTAATACATCCATTACTTTGTCATGAGCGTTGGCAACTGTGACAACGGTGCGGGCATGGCTGAGATCTTCATCTTCCCCTAATGCCAAATGGAATAAGACGAAGTTATCATCACCCCATGTTTCCTCTGAAAATTGATGGATATGAACGTGTTTGATTAATTCGCTTGGAGATGAATCGTCGAAGAACATCAGGTCTACCTCCTCAATTTTTCTTTCCCAAATTCTATCTTCACCTGAACGGGTCAGCATAGGGATTTCCAAGCCGGGAATAGTCATTTTTACCGTTATTTTATTTTCTGCCGGTATAACGCCACTGATTATGGACTCGTCGGTACATCCCATTATGCACAGCAAAAGGATGATTGCGCTTATTATTCTTGTCAGGATATTATATTGTTTCATACTGTTATATGTGTTTAATTATAAATCATCTTAGCGGTTGATCCTGATCAGCTTTGTCAGGTTGCCGGCTTTGACTTCTGCTATTGCATAGCAACCGTTATGCTCTGGAATTTTTATCTCTTGCATATTCGAGTATTCTATTTCCCGGCGGAGATAGCCCTCCTTCTCGTCAAGAGCTACCCGCAGCCAACCATATAAAAGGCTGTTGGTGTCGGTGACCGGTTCGCCTGTTTTGGTATAATATCGTGTTTCTCCAATACAGATGCCATCCGGGTAATTCCGATCGCTATGGTCATAATTGGTTATGGCAATCACATCGGCTCTGTCTTGGTAATTCGGCAAGTAGAGGTTATCTTCACTCACGGTCAGGAAATATTGCGGATCGATAATAACGTCTTGCTTGACATTTGTCCATGGACTGATAGTGGTGTAAAACTCTATCTTTTCTCTATGTATATTTGCGATTGTTTTATAGACATAGTTACGCCTTACCTCTCGCATGGTCAGGGGTTCTAAGTTGGTCATATCGGTAAAGTCCAACAAGGTCGTAACGGCTCTTCTTTGTCCTTCTTCGGTGTCTATGCCCTCAATGGTCAAGATTAGTTTATCGTTATGGTTTGCCGCGTCGCAGGTTCTCTCCGGTGTATAGAAAGAACAATATCGTTTTGCTTCATACCCGATTTTCAAAGGAACTCCCGTATGCTGCCAGACAACCTCCTTATTGGGTATGACAGTCTGCATATCGGAACCGAAAAATATGTCGGGACCAACCAGGTAGCCTTCGTCGTATGATCTCGACAAGGTGATTTTAGTATTCTCTGTAACAGCTGCTTCAAACCACGGATAGGTTTTGAACCAAATATCGACCCGAGCGACTGCACGTTCGACCCTTAATTCTTGTGCAAGGGCGCTGTTTTCGTTTGCATGACTTTCTGTTATGGAGATGTTATGGACGATGCCCGTCATCGGTATTCCTTTTGTCCCGATAACTGTATGGTTTTGATTGAAAATATCTGCCATTTGGAATTTTATCGTGTTCAGATCGTAAGGAGAGCTTACCGACTCTAATGTCCTGGTTAATGCATCCGGTTCGTTCAGGATGACGATGAGCGCTTTGTCCTGGTTATGGCGAACTTTCAAATAGGTATTGAATGACCAGACGTTGTTTTTGTCCAGTATTACCATTTGGTTGATATCGACAGTGGGATAAGTCGATACGTTATCGAATACAATAAAGCGGGCGGAATATACATACTCATCGACCTGCACATCGCCTGTAATGATATTTATAGCCATCATCCCCTTTGTATCTTGCAGGACAGGTTCGCCTATTGCGTGCTCTGCTGTGCAAGCATAAAGGGTTATGGTCGCAATAACTATGTATATCAGGTTCAATATCGTTTTCATAAAATTCCTTTTTCAAATATTCAAATTCCTATATCGTTGAGCCATATTATCCAGTCGTTGACAATCACTTTGACAGCGACAAAGTTCTCAGGACCACCCGGCTCATCTCCTTTATATATAACTACAATATGCCATTCGCTTTGTCTGTCCAGATATTCCTGCATGGGCAACGGGCTGCCGTCAGGGCGCGAAGCGGGCTTGGTATGTTCCAATAAATTCATCAGGTCGTAATCCCATACGACCTTTCCGGTTTCCGTACTGCAGACGGTGAGCCGGTAATCATATTCTTCTTCATGAAGTAACCGCCCGGTATTGATATGGGCTTCCGCTATTGCTCCGGATGCGGCATCGCCGGCTGTCAGGGAATAGGGGGTGTACTTCACTGTTTCTTTATTTATCGGGCTGTTGTCATGTCCGTAGACTGCGCCTTCGGGAGTAATGATCTCGAATGTATAGGCGGCAGCATTCGTATCGGCCTTTGTCTCTTGTCCGTAGTCCGAACTTGCCAACACCAGATTGAAGAGATTGGTTGCTTTTATGAGGTGTATGGGATGAACGGTCTCATTTGCCTGGTAATCGATTTCCTTTGTTGTCCCGATCCATAACGACGGAAATTCATGGGAAACGGTATTCGAGTTACGCGCCAGTGCTATTTGTGTTTCGTATGGCGTTGTTTCTCCGGGAATAAGCCGGCTTCCGTTTTTTCCTGTGACACGGAAGTTGTCGGAGAGTCCGCCGACTGTCAATATCTTATATTTCCCGAAAGGGAGGTTGTAGCCAAAAGGCATTCTTTTGTTTCCAATAAGTTCTTCCTGCGAAGATTGCATGGTGAACAGGTATTTATCCTGCGCATCGAAGATAAACAGGTCGACGGAGCCGACATGCGGATCAAAAGAGTCTGTGTACTCCATATTATGGTCGTAGATAAACTCGAGGTATGTCCTGCATTCATCTATATACTCTCTGATGCAAGACAACAGGAAGACAGACACGAAGACTGTCAAGGCCAATGCACTAAAATTCCGATATGTTCTGTTCGTGTTCATACTCCTGTGTTATTATTAAAAAGTACTTTCGGAAGAAACCTTTGTTTCATGAGGGTGGAACTAAAGTTTCTTCCGAATGAAACTATTATTACATCAAGGACTTGACAGTCTTAAATATCAATCTCATTTTCCCATACAATCCATGGAGCAACCGATACGGTGATGCCCAGATAACCTGCTGCTTCATCGATAGGATCTTTCGGGTCCGGATCACCCGGGCCGGGGTTGTTTGCTTCCGGATACCAGGGGCTTCCAGGTCCGCCGACGGAATTCAATGTCAGCGAATACCAGTTGTTGCGTACAACACCGTATTTTCCGAAAACCATTTCGTCGTCTAATGTATTGTCATGACGGATCATGTAGTAGTAGTAACAGAGGCCTTCCTGATACCAGCGGATCACGTCGTCCTTACCATCTTTGATCACTTGTCCGCCGTTCGGGATCTTGCTTAAATCTTCCTCTGTAAGACTGGCGAAATTAACTCCGGAGATGGTAATTCCGGGATGCTCGCTTGCATACGTATTGATTTTATTAAACATTTTGTCACAAGCTTTCTTTAAGTTTGAGTCATCTCCGGCTTCGTTATAAGCCTCTTGCAGTTTTTTAAGGCCATCATAATTCTTACCGGCATAGTTGAACCAGTCACCTTGAGTATTGAAGCCTGACGGGAAATAGGTCGCTTTTATCACCAGACGGGTTGCATTTCCGAATAGCTGATCGTCAGCATCCATTGTGTTTTCGATGCAATAAGCGGTTGTTGCCTTCTCCTGCCAGTCATAAGATTCAGCCAGCAACGGGCTATAATCGTTGTCTGTATCGATTGTTGCAAATACAAGTCCGGAAGCTCCGTTGAAGTTTGGATCGTATGTATAGAAATTCTTTTTATAGATACCCTGGGTATGCGTACTTCCAAGTATGTATTTTTCGGCGCATGGGAAGTAGGTCGAGTTCACTGCGTCGAGTGTCCATCGACCGAACGTAAAAGACGCTCCTTCTTGTTTTGTTGTGGCTCCATCCTTTTTTTCCTGCAAGTCGAGTTTGGCTGCCAGACGCTCAAGGCTGACAGGCACTCTGTTGGCTTCAGCTTCATTCTCATTATCTTTAAGACTGTTTGAGATGTCGATGAGCAGATTGGTTACTTTACCTTCTGTCTCTTCATTGGGACCACTGTTGATCATCGTGAAACCTTTACTGATACTGTTGGGGTTGTCTATAACCTCGTTTTTTGTCGTACCGGTGATTGCAGCATTGACAGAGCTGAAGCTCGATGTCACGCTGATATTGTTGATTGCGTTTTTAAGCATTCCGTCAGGATTGGCAATCACCAATAGTTGTTTTGCGTTTTTCGACACTTTGATCGCTTCTGGTGTTGTCGAGGATGTAGAGAGCATCGTGAAATAATTTGTTGTTCCGGGGATTCCCACAACCATGCCATTATCATCAAAAGTAATCAGGTAAAGAGCTTTCAGATCGCTCTCGTTTGCCCCGGGTTTTTCGGCGGAACCGGAAGCGCGGGTCGTCGGCTGCGTTTCAATTTTGATGGAAAGATACGCCACGTCTACGTCTGCCATCTGCGGACCGCCGTGATGATCTACGTCATCATTGTTACAACTGGTCAAGGCGGCTATCACCAACATTGACATAAAAATAGTTCTCAGTTTCATTGTCTTGTTTTTTTAATTGTGATTAAGTAAATGATAATATAACTTTTTGCATACGCATAAAATTCTTTTTGTTTTCAAGGGCAAAGTTCCGCTATTATGAAGTGCGAAAAAAGACAACTTTATCAGGTGAAAATGAAGGGTTAGAACCTTTTTTGAGGAGGAAGATGTTCGAGCATAGATTATTCTGCAAAACGATGGGAATAAAGATGTTGTTTATGGACTTTTTGGAGGAAGCCTGTCCGGATATTGACAGAAAAGGAGAAAAAATTAGGGCGATGGGGCTAAGTTTGAAACTCTGTCTTTTTTTAGCAGTCTGGACCTTGTGCCTTTTGATAATTTTTCTTATATTTCGATACCCGTAATTTTGTGTTTTCTATTCATATATAATAATGTAACAAATATGAAAAAGAAAGATCTACATGATATATTTATCGAAGAATTGCAGAATAGGGGAATTAAGAAAGCTGATCTTGTCTACCTCATATCTGACATTCTCAAACTGGAGAAGGAGTCTGCCTATAGAAGGCTGGCAGGCAAAGTAAACTTTTCCGTCAGGGAAATGGGGATTCTGGCTAAAGCTTTGAACATATCCTTGGACAGTCTTTTGTACCAGGATTTAGGACTTCAATGGGTGCCTGTCATCTTGGGGCTGCCGTCAGCATATCAATCTATGGATCCGTTGTATGACTTGCTGGATTCCAATATCGAGAAAGTGAGGGAAATCGGTCTGGATGAAGAAAGTGAAACCGGCAATGTGTACCATGCCTTGCCGTTGGAATGTTATGTGCATTCTCCGATTCTTATGAAGTTTGTGTTTTTCAAATGGGGCAGTTATTTTGTACAATCGGAAGAATTCAGTGATTTTGCCAGCTGGGAACCACCAGGCCAGTTGCTTAAAATCGTGGAGAAATTCTATGATATATATAATTTCCAGAAAGGGTTTTATGTCTGGGATAATGCCTTGATATGGAATATAAGTATAGAAATACATAATTTCCATAAGATGCGTATTATCAGTACGCAAGAGAAAGACGAAATCAAAAATGAACTCAAAGAGTTTTTGGTCAAGTTGGAAATGTTTTTGAACGGGACTTATACTCCGGAATTTGCCTTGCCGCCGGATTATAAGTTTTATGTTTCAGCTATGAACCTGGGGTTTACAACCGGTTATTTTACTTCCGAAAAGCAGTCACTGGCCTTGTTTAAAACGAATTTCAGCTTTTCTATGTCTACAGATACCAGCGGTAACTTTAAAAAGATGCAGGAGTGGGTCCGGTCATTCTGCAAACTTTCCACCTTGCTCTCCGAAGGCGGACGTATCGAAAGGCGCCTGTTTTTCAATAAACAGCATAAGATCATAGATGAGGTGTTGAAATGAGAGGCTTTTACAAGCCCCTCGTTTTTTTATTTGAATACCAGCACTCTTTTGTCCAACGGTTTGATTTCTTTCGGTCCCGGTTCTTCTGTCGGCGTTCCGAAAGGCATTTGGGCGATGAGTTCCCATTTAGGGTCGAGTTTCCATTCTGCGCATACGGTGTCGTCGATTAGCGGATTGTAATGTTGCAGGGATGCGCCCAGGCCGGCATCTTCTAACATGGTCCAGATGGCCAATTGGTGCATGGCGGAAGTCTGTTGCGCCCAGATGGGGAATTTATCGTGGTAGGTCGGGAATGAATCCTGCAATTGTTCGATTACGGCTTTATCTTCGAAAAACAGAATCGTTCCGTATCCGGCAGCCAGACTACCGTCGATTTTGGCTTTTGTACCTTTGAATACTTCGGCTGAAACAAGCCGTTGCAGTGTCTCCTTTGTGATCTCCCAAAGGCGTTTATGGTTCCTGCCTAATAACAACACAATGCGGGTTGATTGTGAGTTAAAGGCGGAAGGGACGTTCATAACTGCGAAGTCTATTATTTCTTTGATCTGTTCGTCTGATATCGGAGAACTGTTCGTGATATGGTAATACGTTCTGCGATGTCTCAATGCTTCTTTAAAATCTCGTGCCATAATTAATTTGTTTTATTTTATGTTCCTTTTAAATAAGAACCTTCGGATGATTGGATTTGTTGCGAAAAAGACCGGCCGTTTTTGATATGATGCCATAGAAATAATCTATGATAGAAAGATTTCCGGTGAAAAGGGCTATCTTTGTCTGGCAAAAATAGAAAGATAATGATTGGGAGGAAGTTACCTGCTGTTTTTGGGACTGTGTTTGTGGTGTGGGTGATCATACAGGTTTGCCTGGTGGTGAAGTATTGGGATATGCCGAACCATGATGATGCCTATTTTTATGCCAAATATGCGACGGAATGTATAGAGGCGGGGACTTGGTATCCGGCGCCGCATAACCTGTATAACCCATTTATTTTTGGTCCGGGCTATGTCAATCTGCTTATCGGTATCCATTCTCTTCTCGGATCATTCTCTTTTGTCCGCCTGCTGAATCTGTTATTGAACATTGCGATGGTGTTCGAGGTGTTGATCTTGGCCCGTAAACTGTTTAATGAGCGAATCGGGTATATCTCTTCCATTATTTATATGTTGATCTATTCGAATCTTTATACTCCGATTGCCATGTTGACCGATCTGCCGTTTACGTTCCTGTTGCTGACAGCGTTGTTGCTGTGTCTTAGCCGTAAGCTGTTGCCGATAGCGGTGGCGGGTGTGATGATTAGTCTGGCGAACTGGTTCCGGCCGTTGGCGATTGTCTTTTTATTGGTGATAATTGTCCATTTCATCGTGGAAAAGAGGGGATGGCGCCAGTATGCGGCATTGGCATTACCGCTCGTGCTGACTGTTTTCCTGATCGGGCAGAGTGCAAAGGCAAGGACCGGTCATTTCGTTTATCAGGCGGTTTCCGGCGGATTTAATCTGGCGATGAGCTCCTTTGACGATGCAAACGGGCTGGTTAACTTTAAGGGTTTCGCTGATCCGGATAATTACATTTATCTGCCTCCCGGCGATTATACCTACATGGAGCGCGACAGTTTGCTGAAACGTGCGTCGGTTCGCTGGATACTGGATAATCCGTTGAAATATCTTTCGCAGATGCCGTTCAAGTTGGCGGCTTTGTATTGCGAAGATACTTGGACGGAACGTGTAAAGCCCGATATGGGATTTAGAGTGGTACTTTCGAATGTGGAGGGCAATAGGCTAAAAATGATGGAGTTAATAGCGGTGCTATTCTTGAAGAGTCTGGTCTATTACCTGGCCCTTCTCTTTTTCCTTTACTATGTTTGGGTGAACCGGCGCGACCTGTTGCGGCAGCGGAATGTCTACTTGCTGATCCCTGTTTTGGGAACGGCTGTGATGTTGCTTTTTGTGATCACATCCCGCTATCATTATCCCTATCTTTTTGCGATAACGGTTTATGCGGCAGCAGGGTTTGATACTCTTATACAGAATAAATTAAGGAAAAATAGCAGAAAGAGCTGATTTATTTATTGATTTCTTGTGTTTAAATCAAAATAATTAGTACCTTTGTGCCCCGTAAAAGAAGAGAAACTCTATTAGAATCTTTGTTTTTGTTCAAGATGCAGTGCAAAAAGGGAAGACAGATAGCAGGAGTTGACTTAAATTTCGTAATATTAAAAAGAAAGATTAGCGATGTCTAAAATTTGTCAAATTACCGGAAAGAAAGCAATGGTTGGCAACAACGTTTCTCACTCTAAGAGAAGAACGAAACGTAAGTTTGATGTGAACCTGTTTACTAAAAAGTTCTACTGGGTAGAACAGGACTGTTGGGTTAGCCTGAATATTTCAGCCGCTGGCTTGCGTACTATCAATAAACTTGGTTTGGATGCAGCAATTAAGAAAGCTGCTGAAAAAGGTTATTTAAACGCTTAATTTGAGGAGGAAATAAGAAATGGCAAAGAAAGCAAAAGGTAACAGAGTTCAGGTGATTCTTGAATGCACTGAGCACAAAGAAAGTGGTATGCCGGGTACTTCTCGTTATATCACAACTAAGAACAGAAAGAATACAACTCAGAGATTGGAGCTGATGAAGTACAATCCTATCCTGAAGAAGATGACGTTACACAAAGAAATTAAGTAAGAGGAGATTAAACAATGGCAAAAAAAGCGGTTGCAACATTTAAGAAAGGTGACGGTCGTACCTATTCTAAAGTAATCAAGATGGTTAAGTCCCCGAAGACCGGTGCTTACATCTTCCAGGAAGAAATGATTCCTAACGAAGCTGTTAAAGATTATTTCGCAAAATAATAGAGCGTTAGATATAAGAGAAAGAGAGGTTTTTCCCGATGAAGGGAGAAACCTCTTTTTTTGTTCCCGTACGGATGGTTATATGGAATATTTTCCTAATTTTGTGTGGCCGAATATAATAAAAACAATATAATAATTAAGAACCATGAGATTTGATGTATCCAGCACTGCGCTGTTATCACGCTTGCAGTCTATTAGCAAAGTTATTGCTTCTAAGAATTCATTGCCTATCCTGGACAGTTTCCTTTTTAACCTGGAAGGTAATAAACTGACTATAACAGCTTCGGATGCTGAAACACGTCTGGTGACATCTGTCGACGTGATGAATGCACAGGGAAGCGGGCTTTTTGCCGTTTCTGCAAAAATCTTACTTGACCCGTTGAAAGAGTTGCCCGAGCAACCGTTGACTTTCGATATCAACGACGGAAACCTGGAGATCTTTATCCATTTCCAGAATGGTAAATATAATTTTATCGGGCAGAAAGGGGATACTTATCCGCAGCAGAAACCCTTGAACGAGAATGCTATTTCCGTTACGATGGATGCGCAGATGTTGTTGAACGGTATCAGCCGTTCCCTCTTTGCCACTGCTGATGACGAGCTTCGTCCGGTTATGAACGGTGTTTATTTCGATATCCATACGGACGACCTGACTTTTGTTGCTTCCGACGGACATAAACTGGTGCGCCTGCGCAATCTTTCGGTGAAATCGCCGGAAAGAGCATCTTTCATTTTACCGAAGAAGCCGGCTAACATCCTGAAAGGGTTGCTTTCGAAAGAGGAAGAAGCGGTTGTCATCAAGTTCGACGATAATAACGCCTATGTACGCTGTTCGAACTTCGAAATGGTTTGCCGCCTGATTGAAGGACGTTATCCGAACTATAACAGTGTGATCCCGCAGGAAAACCCGTTCAAGGTGACGATTGACCGCGTGTCTTTCCTGAACGCCCTGAAGCGTGTTTCCGTTTTCTCCAATCCGGCAAGTAGCCTTGTGAAGTTGCAGTTGAAAGAAAGCGAGATGGTGGTTTCCGCCCAGGACATCGATTTCTCTACTTCCGCTGAAGAAAAGATCGTTTGCAACTTCGACGGAACGGAATTGAGCATTGGCTTTAAAGCTACTTACCTGATTGAAATATTGAGCAACATCAACTCGGAAGAGGTGATACTCGAACTGGCTGATCCTTCACGCGCCGGCCTGATCGTTCCTTCTGAAAACGAAGAGAATGAAGACCTGCTGATGCTGCTGATGCCTATGATGTTGAATGATTAATACATAAGAAATGCAGTTAAACCTGAAAAACCCGTTAGTCTTCTTCGATTTGGAGACTACGGGTATTAATATTGTAAAAGACCGTATCGTCGAAATCTCTTTTGTGAAGGTTCACCCGAACGGAAAAGAAGAGTCTAAAACGAGACGGATCAATCCGGAAATGCCCATTCCACCGGAATCTACGGCTATCCATGGCATTACGGATGAAGATGTAAAAGACTGTCCTACTTTTAAAGAAATAGCCAAATCGCTGGCAGCCCAGATTGAAGGGTGCGACCTGGCCGGATACAACTCCAACCGTTTTGATATTCCATTGTTGGCAGAAGAGTTTCTTCGTGCCGGTGTCGATATCGATCTCAATAAACGCAAGTTTGTGGATGTGCAGACCATTTTCCATAAGATGGAACAGCGTACGCTTGCCGCAGCCTATAAGTTCTATTGCGACAAAAGCCTTGAGAATGCGCATACGGCGGAAGCCGATACAATGGCGACTTATGAAGTGCTGAAGGCGCAACTGGACCGCTATCCGGAGTTGCAGAACGACATCAATTTCCTTTCCCAATATTCGAGCTATGGCAATAATGTGGACTTTGCAGGCCGTATGGTTTACAACGACAAGGGAGAAGAGGTGATTAACTTCGGTAAATATAAAGGCCGTTTGGTGGAAGAGGTGCTGAAGAACGATCCGGGCTATTATTCCTGGATCATGAATGGCGATTTCCCATTGAACACCAAGAAGATGTTGACAGAAATTAAATTGAGAGGTTTTAATTCAAAATAAGAACAATGAATAATTTTGAGTTCTGTAACCCTGTAAAGGTTGTTTTTGGCAAAGGTTCCATTGCCCGTTTGTCTGCCTTGATTCCCGAAGGGAGCAAGGTTTTGATGGTGTATGGAGGCGGAAGCATTAAGAAAAACGGTATCTATGAGCAAGTGACGGATGCCCTGAAAGGTTTTGATGTAACGGAGTTTCCCGGCATAGAGGCGAATCCGCATTACGAGACCTGCATGAAGGCAGTGGAGATCGTCAGAGAAAAGAAGATTGATTTTCTGTTGGCGGTAGGCGGTGGTTCGGTGATCGACGCTACGAAGTTTATTGCCGTTTCCGTCGGCTTTGAAGGCGATCCCTGGGATATTCTTTCAAAAGGCGGCCAGATAAAGAGTGCGTTGCCTTTGGGAACGGTACTTACGTTGGCGGCTACCGGCTCGGAGATGAACGAACGTTCGGTTATTTCGCGTGTGTCGACCCGTGAGAAACTGAATTTCGCCAGTCCGCTGATCTTTCCGAAATTCTCTGTCCTGGACCCGGAAGTAACCTATTCATTGCCTGCCCGTCAGGTGGCGAACGGGGTTGTCGACTCCTTTATTCATGTCGTAGAGCAATATCTGACCTATCCGGTCAATGCGAAAGTGCAGGATGCTTTTTCGGAAGGTCTGATGCGTGTCATCCATGAAGAAGGATTAAAAGTACTGGATCAGCCGAACGATTACGATATCCGTGCCAATCTGATGTGGGCGGCAACCAATGCGCTGAATGTCTGGATCGGCCAGGGAGTTCCGCAAGACTGGTCATCCCATCGCATGGGCTATTCGCTGACGGCACAGTTCGGGTTGGATCACGCACAGACACTGGCTATTCTTTTACCGGGCGTCATGACTTATATGTTTAAAGAAAAACAGGTGAAACTGGCTCGTATGGGTGAAGTTGTATTCGGTATTACCGAAGGTTCGGAAGAGGAACGCGCGCATAAAACCATTGCAGCCTGTGAAGACTTTTTCCGCCGGATGGGATTGAAAACACGCCTCGGCGAGTGCGGCATCACGGAAAAAGATCTGGATGCACTGGTTGCCCCTGTCGACAAGCAAGGATGGAAGTTGGGCGAACATCATAACATCGACAGTAAGGTGACTCGCGAGATTATGGCGTTGCGCTTGTAATCACTCCCGTGCTTATGGGAAAAAAGTTCCATGCCTATGAAACAAAAGTTCCATGCCTATGGAAATAAAGTTTCATGCCCATGGAACAAAAGTTTCATGCTTATGAAATTCCGGTTTCGTCCGGAGAGATACAGAAATGGGTTATGGAGAATAATTTGAAAGGTAAACATATCATATTAGGTATAACGGGGAGTATTGCGGCTTATAAAGCAGCTTATATCATCCGTTCGCTGGTCAAGAAAGGAGCGGAGGTCCAGGTTGTCATTACGCCTGCCGGGAAAGAATTTATTACACCGCTTACTTTATCGACCTTGAGTAGCCATCCGGTGATCAGCGAGTTTTTCTCGAACCGCGACGGGACGTGGAACAGCCATGTCGATCTCGGCCTTTGGGCGGATGTCATGCTGATCGCTCCGGCTACGGCTTCGACGATCGGGAAGATGGCAAACGGCATTGCCGACAATATGCTGATCACCACTTACCTGTCTTGTAAAGCGCCTGTATTCGTTGCTCCGGCAATGGATCTGGATATGTTCGCACATCCTTCCACACAGCAGAACCTGGATCGTCTCCGTTCATTCGGAAACCGTATCATCGAGCCTGCCGAAGGAGAGCTTGCCAGTCACCTGGTTGGCAAGGGACGTATGGAAGAGCCGGATAAGATCGTGGCTGCATTGGAGGATTTCTTTGCTTCCCAAACACAACTCGAAAAAAAAAAGATTGTAATAACTGCCGGTCCGACATATGAAAAGATAGATCCTGTACGTTTTATAGGTAACTATTCTTCCGGAAAGATGGGATTTGCACTGGCGGAAGCCTGTGCGCAGCAGGGAGCGGAGGTAACGCTGATAGCGGGTCCGGTCTCCCTGAAAACGGTTCATCCGAACATCAGAAGGGTCGATGTCGAGTCTGCCGAAGAGATGTATCAGGCTGCTATGGCGGCTTTCCCAGAGGCGGATGCAGGTATTCTTTGTGCCGCTGTCGCGGATTATCGTCCGGATGTGCAGGCTGCCGAAAAGATCAAGCGGGAGACGAAAGGAGAGATGACGCTTCGCCTGGTCCCGAACAAAGACATTGCTGCCTCGCTGGGAGCCATCAAGCGGGAAGGGCAGGTGTTGGTCGGGTTCGCGCTCGAAACGAATGATGAAGCCGCTCATGCCGAAGGCAAGCTGAAGCGGAAAAATCTCGATTTCATCGTGCTCAACTCGTTGAGAGATGCAGGCGCCGGTTTCCGTTGCGATACGAACAAGATCACCATCATCGACAAGGAAGGAGAGTCGGTCGCTTATCCGCTGAAGAGCAAACAGGGAGTGGCTGCCGATATCGTAAACAAATTGGCAACGTTATTAAAATGAAAATGATTAAGAGATTGTTATGCATATGCTTGCTGGGCGCAGTTCCCTTCTGGGGCGAAGCGCAGGAGTTGAATGCCCGTATCACGATCAACAGTGATAAGATACAGAGTACCAACAAACAGGTATTCACCACCCTGCAAACTGCGTTGAACGAGTTTGTCAATAACAAGAAGTGGACGGACGCAACTTTCGCGGTGAACGAACGCATCGACTGTACCATGACTCTTATCATCAATGAAGTCGTGTCGGACAATAGCTTTAAGGGCGAGATTCAGGTACAGGCCCGCCGTCCGGTCTATAATTCCAGCTATACGACTACGATACTGAACTACCGCGACACGGATCTTTCTTTCGATTATACCGAATTCGAGCCGTTGGAATATACGGAAAATACGTTGAGCAGCAACTTGATTGCTACCGTTGTATATTATATTTATACGATCCTCGGACTCGATTTCGACAGTTTCTCCCCGAAAGGCGGCAGCGCTTTCTTGCAGCAGGCGCAACAGATTGTCAGCCTGGCGCAGTCACAGCCTTCGTGGACCGGCTGGAAAGCCTTCGAAAACGATCGGAACCGTCATGCACTGGCAACAGCGCTGAGCGACAATACTTCCGATCTTTTCCGTGATATGTGGTACAATTATCATCGTAAAGGTCTCGATGAAATGGCGGCAAATCCGGATCGCGGACGTACGACTATCATCGGTCTGCTTCCTGTCCTGGAACAGATCAAAAGTGCCCGTCCGACCTCTCCATTGCTCCAGATGTTTGCCGATGCGAAACTGGATGAAGTTGTCCTGATCTATTCGAAGGCAACGACACAGGAGAAGCAGGATGGCTATAAAATGCTGTCCAACCTTTATCCGGCTCTTACGACACGTATGGAATCGCTTAAAAAGTAATCTGAAACAACTATGCTGAAGTCTTTATTTATACGGAACTTTGTTCTGATAGATAGCCTGGATATTAAGTTTGACAAAGGCTTTTCGGTGATAACCGGTGAGACGGGAGCCGGAAAGTCCATCATATTGGGCGCCCTGTCGCTGGTGCTCGGACAGCGCGCGGACGGAAAGAGTATTAAGAACGGTTCGGAAAAATGCGTGATAGAGGCTGTCTTTGATGTGTCCCGATATAAACTGGAAGAATTCTTCCAGTCCAACGACCTGGAATACGATGCAGAGGTCTGTATCCTTCGCCGGGAACTGTTTGCTTCGGGTAAATCCCGGGCTTTCGTAAATGACTCTCCCGTTTCGCTTACGGTGATAAAGGAATTGGGAAGCCGCCTGATCGATATTCATTCTCAACACCAGAATCTTCTGTTGGGGGATAACCGTTTCCAGCTAAAGGTGATCGATGTAATGGCCGAAAATGATATATTGCTGATTCTTTACCGCAAGGAATACACCCGTTACCTGTCTTTGAAAAGGGAGTTGAAGGAACTGACTGAGAAAGCAGCCCAAACCAAGCAGGAAGAAGATTATGTCCGTTTCCAGCTGGAACAGTTGACGGAAGCCAATCTTGTTGCCGGTGAACAGGAAGAACTCGAACAGGAACTGGAAACTCTTTCCCATGCGGAAGAGATAAAAGGTTCTCTCTATAAGATCACACAATTGCTGAACGGAGAAGAGCAAGGGGCTGTCCAACTGATCAAAGAAGCCCTTTCCACCGCAGACAGCCTGGAACGCTACTATCCGAAAGCAAAAGAAATCGCGGAACGACTGCGCTCTGCTTATATCGACATGAACGACCTGGCATCCGAAACAGAGGTGCAAAAGGAAGACATCGAGTTTAACCCGGAACGTCTGGATTGGGTGAATGACCGCCTCAATACGCTTTATACCTTAGAACAGAAACACCGCGTCTCGACCGTCGAGGAGCTGATCGAGCAACAGGATAAATACAAGGAACAGTTGAAGGAAATCGATTCGTTTGACGATCAGATCGAATCGTTGAAGAAGCAATTGGAGGTCTCTCATCAGGAGCTGCTTCAGCAAGCCGCCGTGTTGAGCGAACAGCGCAAGATCGCATCGAGGGCAATCGCTTCGCAACTGGTGGAGATGATCGTTCCGTTAGGAATGCCGAATACGCGTTTTGCCATCGATTTTGTTGCCCGACCGGAGCCGGAAAGCGATGGAATGGACGAAATCCGGTTTATGTTCTCCGCCAATAAGAGTGCGGAACTGCAACCGGTGGCGCAGACGGCTTCCGGTGGTGAAATATCGCGCCTGATGTTATGCATCAAAGCCATGATTGCCGGATTTACAGCTTTGCCTGCTATTATCTTTGATGAAGTCGACACGGGAGTTTCCGGTGATATTGCCGATAAAATGGGCGATATCATGCAGGAATTAGGTACAAAGATGCAGGTATTCGCCATTACCCATCTTCCCCAGATCGCAGCAAAAGGAAAAGAGCATTATTTTGTTTATAAGGAAGATACGGAGGACCGGACAGTTACCCGTATCAAGAAATTGAATAAGGAAGAACGTGTGAAGGAGATCGCGCGCATGCTGAGTGGTGCTTCGTTGACCGGTGCTTCCATTGCCAATGCGAAAGAATTATTGAAAGCGAAGAATTAAACCTTTCCATCGATGGATGGTCATAATAGCAAGATGATATAATTGCTAACTAAAAAGTAGAGTGACATGAAGAGATTGAGTATTATATTAATGGTAGTCCTTTTCTGCAGCTTGCAGGGACACGCACAATTCTGGATTAGCTTCGGATGGAACGAACCGCATTGCCAGAATTGCCTTTGGATGGAACAGGCAATCCGTATGACAAACCGCCAGGCAGCCGAGTATCACAAGATCATCCATAAATACGGAGAGAAGATAGAACGTGAGGCACGCCGGAATTACCGCTATTGGGACCAGTCTGCCCAGAAGATTTACAAGTTAAGGATGGAACGCGACCGGAAATTGCAGCGTATCCTTTCGCCTTCGCAGTTCCGGTTGTATGTCCGTTTCGTCCGCGAAACACCGACACGTATTCATGACTGGCGCGGCTGGTATGATAATCCGCATTATCCGAATTACCGTCCGTCGAATATCTGTCATCGATATGAAGATCATTACTGGCATGGCCAGTGGGAATATGCGAACAACCGGTGGACTAATCACTTTGACGATGGCAAATGGTATCCCGGCAAGTATGACCGCCCGGGGCATAACCATTCAAAACCGGCACCTAATAATGTCCGTCCGCCCCACAATAACAATCGCCCCAATCATGACGGAGGTCGTCCCCATTTCGACGACCATAAAAATAAACAGAACAAGGATAAGCGCGATAACGGCAAATACGACAAGAAGCGCCCGGACCGTGATAAAGACAAACATTACGACAAGAGTAAAAAGGATAAGAAAGATAATAAACGCTCGGACAAGGATCGTACAAACAGTCGTCAACGTACGAACACCCGAAAGAGCATGGAGAAAAGTGTTTGATAAATGGGCTTTAGAGTAAACAAACGCACCCTGCTTCTTATAGCCGGGTGCGTCTGGATAATAGCAGGCGTTAATATCTTACGGATCGGCATCGTCACCTGGCTGAATGATGCCCATTATTGGTTGTTTAAGATGGGAGAGGCGACTGTTGTTTTCCTGCTCTTTTTCCAATTCGTATTCCGCCGCCTGTTTGTCAAGCATTCGGAGCGTATTTCACAAAAAGGAGAAAAGAATTGTCCTTTCTCCTTTTTTGATGTCAAAGGCTGGATCGTGATGATCTTTATGATTACTTTCGGAATCACCATCCGTCACTTCCATCTGCTTCCCAACTCGTTTATTTCCGTTTTCTATACCGGTCTTTCGTCTGCATTGATTATTACCGGTCTGCTGTTTCTGCGGCGGGCTTATTTATTTCCCCACCAAAAGCTGGAGGGCGATAGCTAAGATAAAGTAGCTGATATAGCACAATACGGATACGCCGATGGAAACGAGAAGCTGCATAGGCATCCGTTTTTCCTGCCGCATATAATCATAATTGAAGGTTGCCCCGAAGACTCCGAATACAGCTCCGATTACTCCTCCTAAAAAGATAAGCAGGACAGGAAGTCCTCCGATGATATATTCTGCAGTTGTAAGTCTCTCCTCCAAGGCGATTTTCTGTCCTCTGAATATGGCTACATGCACGAAGTCAATCCCATATTGTAGCATCATCTCTTCCTGTTCACCGGCAGTGTTGGTTACGTAATATTTCGGTTTGAACGTTCCCTGCCGTTTAATTTCTCTTCCATCCTGGTACAGACGCATCTTAAAAGGGCCATATACTAATTTAAGTTCTCCCTGTACACCCTCAATGGTAAATGCCTTTTCTTTTGCCATGTTCTCTCAATTTAGATTAATGTAAAGTTTGTTTGTTCTTGAATGCGCCGTAAAGGTATGTAATAAAAGCATAAATCTTTGTATCTTTGCCCGACGAAAAGAAAAGACATAGAATAATGAAGGAAAACGAAATGGTGTTTGGCATCCGTGCCGTGATCGAGGCTGTCCAGGCCGATAAAGAGATTGATAAAATATTGGTGAAACGCGAATTGCAGGGTGATCTGTCCCGTGAACTTTTCGACGTGTTGAAAGGGCGCGACATACCCGTGCAGCGTGTGCCGGCTGAACGTCTGGATCGTCTGACACGCAAGAACCACCAGGGAGTGATCGCGTTCATCCCGGCTGTTACCTATCAGCGTCTGGAAGATATCATACCGTTTGTGTATGAACAAGGGAAGAATCCTTTTATCGTGTTGCTGGACGGTATTACCGATGTCCGCAATTTCGGAGCGATAGCCCGTACCTGCGAGTGTGCCGGTGTGGATGCCATTGTGATTCCCCAGAAAGGAAGCGTTACGGTGAATGCCGATGCGATCAAGACGTCGGCCGGTGCGCTTCACGTTTTGCCTGTCTGCAAGGAAAAGAGTATTTCGCAGGCAATCCGTTTCCTGCAGGAATCCGGAGTGAAAGTCTATGCCGCCAGCGAGAAAGCTTACGAGAATTATACCGCTATTAAATATGAAGGTCCTGTTGCCATTGTGATGGGAGCTGAAGATACGGGCGTTTCAATGGATAACCTCCGCATCTGCGACAGCATGGTGAAGATACCGCAGTTTGGCACGATCGGCTCGTTGAACGTCTCGGTGGCCTCTTCCATCCTGATTTATGAAGTAGTCCGCCAGCGGATGAACGAACAAGCACAATAAACATCACTAAAATAAAGAGACAATGAAGAAAGTAATCGCAACAAAAAACGCGCCTGCCGCTATCGGCCCGTACAGCCAAGCTGTACAAGTAGGAAATATGCTTTTTGCTTCCGGCCAGTTAGGCATGGATCCGGCAACAGGCAACTTCGTTGAAGGCGGAGTAAAAGAACAGACCGTGCAAGCATTCAAGAATGTCCATGCAATCCTGGCAGAAGCCGGACTCAGCATCAACGATGTTGTGAAGACGACTGTTTTCCTGGCCGACATGGGTGACTTTGCTGCCATGAATGAAGTTTATGCTTCCCAGTTCGAAGGGACATTCCCAGCCCGTTCGGCTGTAGCTGTCAAGACGCTGCCGAAGAATGGCCTGGTCGAGATCGAAGTCATTGCCGTAAAATCATAAAAATAGGACACTAAAGTTTCACCTGTTTCCTTAGGGTGAAACTTTAGTTTCTCCGGCATGAAACAAAAGTTTCTTCCAGAGGGAACAAAAGTTTCTTCGGCGTGAAACTTTTCTTTCACTTAAGCATATCTGGTGAATTTATACTGCTTACGCAGTTCCGCCTGCTCTTCCTTGCTCAAGGAAGTAAAATACTTTCTCCATCCCGGACAATAGTCGATGTGCCAACGCCAGAATCTTCCGATTAATGATTTTGGGGCTTTGTCATACTTGGCCCGTAGCGGGCACTTAGTGCATACATGTTTCATGAGAATTAAAATTTAAAAGTGTTACGCTTTTCTTATCATGGCCGAAAGCTCCTCGAAGCGTCGTTGCATCGGTGTTCCGGTTACTAATTCTTTATGCGGGAAATTCTTGTCGAACGCAGTGGCTGCGGTTTCATCAATCTCATAGATCGTATCTTCAAAATAACGCCCTTTGGCGTCAGCCAGTGCATTATCATATAATTCGCAAACGTGGAGTGCGGTCATATACATATTATCGGCGGTCCGTATGCCCAAGGTTTCGGCCGGTATAAATCCTTGCCGCAGGTAATAGTCCGGGTCTCCGCACAACAAAATGGCACGGAATCCCATTTTACGGGCGGTGTCTTTGGTCTGTTCTATCAGCTTGCCGCCAATGCCTTTGCGTTGGTATTCGGGAAGGACGGAGATCGGACCTAAGCTCAGCACTTCATAATCATTGCTATTATCCGCCTTGATAACAGCTTTGAGGCAGACGGCGTTTCCGACGATTTTGCCGTCACACTCTGCAACGATGTCAAGTTCCGGCACGAAGCTCGGGCAGTCGCGCATGATGTGCAGTAAATAATGTTCATAACAGCCCGGGGAATAGTGGTTCCAAAAGGCTTCCCGTGTTACATATTCCGTTTCGGAATAATCCGAAGGTTGCTCAAGTCTAAGTGTTATATTCATATTGGTTATATAAGATTTCATTTACCAAATAATTTCCCGACCAAGTCTTTCTTCCCGATCTTTTGCAACGCCTGTGTGATCTGGCGGCGGAACTCCGGCTTATACCAGAAGAAAAACTGCCGTTGTGCCAGCTTTTGTTCTTTGGTATGGGCGGTGTACACTTTTTCGAGCGTATAGGGATGATAGCCTGTGTAATACATCTCGGTTGCCAGCGTCATAGGCGTAGGCGTGAAGTCCTGTACCTGTTCCAACTGGAAATGCAGTTTCTTGGTCTGGATAGCTAAGTTCGCCATGTCCGCCTCCGTACAACCGGGATGGCTGGAGATGAAGTAGGGAATCAGCTGCTGGTTCAGGCCATACTGCTTGTTTACACGGTCGAATATCTTTTTGAATTGTCCGAAAAGCTCGAAAGAGGGCTTACGCATCATCTTCAATACATTATCCTCGGTGTGTTCGGGCGCCACTTTGAGGCGGCCGGATACATGGCGGGCGATTAGCTCTTCCGTATAGCTCTGGGCTGTCTTATTCAGATTCTCATCTGCATAGCGGTGCAAGAGCAGGTCGTAACGGATACCGCTTCCGATAAAAGAACGCTTGATTCCCGGCAGACTGTCCACCTCTTTATAGATATCTAATAACGGTGAATGGTCTGCATTCAAGTTTTTGCAGACGACGGGAGAGATGCAGGACGGTTTTTTGCACTGGGCACAGATGTCCGGATTCTTCCCTTTCATCCGGTACATATTGGCGGAAGGGCCTCCGAGATCACTCAGGTAGCCTTTGAAGTCGGGCATTTGGGTAATCTCTTTCACCTCTTTCAGGATAGAATCCTTGCTGCGGGATGCAATAAACTTTCCCTGATGTGCCGAGATCGTGCAGAATGCGCAACCGCCAAAGCATCCCCGGTGGATATTTACCGAGAATTTGATCATCTCGAAAGCCGGTATCGTCTTCCCTTTATACTTGGGATGGGGCAGGCGCGTGTAGGGCAGATCGAATGAAGCGTCGATCTCTTCTTCCGTCATCGGCGGGAAGGGAGGGTTCACGACTATGGTCTGTTTCCCCGCTTTTTGCAGGATACGCGAGGCATGCTGCTTGTTGGATTCTTCTTCTATATGCTTGAAGTTCTTTGCCTGTTTCAGCTTGTCGCGCAGACATTCTTCGTGCGAAAAGAGATTGATGTCGTCCGGTAGCGGTTCTACCGTATCAGTCAGATAAGCTGTCTGGCGAATGTCTTTGAGCTCATGGAAAGGAGTTCCCGCCTGCAGCTGGGTGACCAGTTCTTTGAGGGGAAGCTCTCCCATACCATAAATTAGCAAGTCGGCCAGGCTGTCCTTCAGAATACCCGGAAGCAATTTATCCTGCCAGTAATCGTAATGCGTCACACGGCGCAATGAAGCTTCGATACCTCCTAATACGACAGGAACATCCGGGTAAATCTCTTTCAATATCTTGGTGTAGACAATGCTGGGATAATCCGGGCGCATACCTGCCCGGCGATCCGGTGTGTAAGCATCGTCGCTGCGCAGTCGTTTGTTAGCCGTATAGTGATTGATCATCGAATCCATCGCTCCGGCAGAGACGCCAAAGAAGAGGCGGGGAGCTCCTAACTTCTTGAAATCACGATAATCTCCGCGCCAGTCCGGTTGCGGCACAATGGCAACGCGCAGTCCCATCGACTCGAGTGTCCGTCCGACAACAGCCGCCCCGAACGAAGGATGGTCCACATACGCATCCCCGCTGAAAAGCACCACATCTATATAATCCCATCCGCGAGCTTCAACTTCTTTCTTGGTAGTCGGCAACCAAGCCTCCGGTCTGAATGTCTTCATATCTGCAAAGATACGAATTTCCTGCCGAAATAGAGTTACAAGATTAAGATTGTAGAGAAGAGAGAGATTGCTTAAAAGTAAAGTTTACTTTACTTTTTGTCTGCTTTGTTTGTTTTAATGTAAAATATACTTTACATTTGTGGCATTACAAATACTTGAATATTATGAAAGCAAATTATCTTTTTCCTGCCGTCTTCAGGAAGATAGGCTGGAGCTTATTAATCCCGTTCGGGCTGTTAAGCATTTACTGTTTGTATGTATTTAATTACGGATCGGATGGATTTCAATTGTTTCAGTTTCCGCCGTTTAACCATTCTCCCGAGCAAAGGGGGTTTATCGATGTTTTGCTGGATGTGGGTGAAAATGGGGCATTGGATGAAATTGCATCGATCGGTTTGGCCGTTTCTCTCTTGTTTGTAGGTTTTTCAAGAGAGAAAGATGAAGATGAGTGCATAGCCAGGATTCGTATGAACTCTTTGGTTTGGGCTATATTGGTTAATTATTTATTGCTGATCCTGGCCACCGTATTTATATATGGCGCTGCCTATCTGAGTGTCGCATTTGTCGGGTTGTTCACTGTCCTGATATTTTTTATTGTAAAATACAGATGGGATTTGTATCAATTTAAAAAGAATGGAGTAGAAGATGAATAATACGATACGGGTGGAAAGAGCAATCAAGAAGATGACGCAACAGCAGTTGGCGGAAGCGACAAGTGTGAGCCGCCAAACGATCAATGCGATAGAGTCGGGCAAGTATATTCCCTCTACTGTCCTGGCATTAAAGATTGCCGGTATTTTCGGGAAGCATGTGGATGAAATCTTCCAACTGGAAGATACGGACTGAGCCGATATAACTTTTGCTTATGGGAGATAGGAATTAATGATTGGCAAGGGATTTTTAAACTGTTTATCTTTGCAAAGGAAATAAGAATTAAGGTTTCCGGGCGAACTTTATGAAGCCGGAAGTGTTACATAAGAAGATATATATTTAAAAACAATACAATATGAAAACATTAACAGACGAAAAGCTCACGATCGTAGGTGCAGCAGGTATGATTGGTTCAAACATGGCACAGACTGCCATCATGATGGGACTTACTTCTAATATTTGCTTGTATGACCCGTATGCTCCGGGTTTGGAAGGAGTGGCGGAAGAATTATTCCATTGTGGTTTTGAAGGCGTGAATATTACGTTCACTTCCGATATCAAAGAAGCGCTGACCGGTGCCAAGTATATCGTTAATTCAGGTGGTGCTGCCCGTAAAGCCGGCATGACCCGTGAAGATTTGCTGAAAGGCAATGCTGCTATCGCAGAAGAGTTCGGAAAGAACGTAAAGGCTTACTGTCCGGATGTTAAACATATTGTCGTTATATTCAACCCGGCTGATATTACCGGTCTGATCACTTTATTGTATGCCGGTTTGAAACCGTCGCAGGTAACGACATTGGCCGCTTTGGATTCGACCCGCCTGCGTAGCGAACTGGCAAAACATTTCGGCGTATCTATGGATGTAGTCGAAAACTGCCGCACATACGGAGGTCATGGCGAGCAGATGGCTGTTTACGCTTCTACCGCTAAAGTCAGCGGCAAACCGTTGACAGATATGATCGGAACTGATAAGTTGACCAAAGAACAGTGGGCTGAAATCCAGACGAAGGTGACAAAAGGCGGTGCCAACATCATTGCTTTGCGTGGCCGTTCTTCTTTCCAGAGCCCCTCTTATGTTTCTATCGAAATGATTGCCGCCGCTATGGGAGGTAAACCGTTCCGTTGGCCGGCAGGCGCTTACGTGTCGAATGGCAAGTTCGACCATATCATGATGGCATGGGAAACTTCCATTACAAAAGACGGTGTAGCCCTGAAGGATGTGAAAGGAACTCCGGAAGAAGAGGCTGCTTTGGAAAAGAGCTACGAACACCTTTGCGCTTTGCGTGACGAGGTGATTGCAATGGGCGTGTTGCCTCCGATCTCCGAATGGCATGCGTTGAATCCGAATATTAAATAAGAAGGTTGTAATTAGGTAAAAAGATTTAGGTTATTAAAAAAAGGTACATCCGGAGGGGCTTTCCCTTTAGATGTACCTTTTTGGTTTATAGATGTCTTTCCGGATAAAGAGCATCCCACCATTGCGGTTCGTCTTTCAGGTATTTGGCAAACCAGGCGAAGATCGTGTTCTGCCATTCCAGCCGTTTCTTATAGTCGGCCACTCCGTGATTTTCACCGTCGACCTGGACAAACTCAACTGTCTTTCCAAGTATCTTCAACGCCAGGAACATCTGGATGCTTTCGCCGATAGGAACGTTTGTATCTGCATTGCCGTGGAGCAACAGGAGCGGAGTTTTGATCTTGTCGGCGTTGAACAGCGGACTGTGTCGGGTGAAGAACTCCGGATTATTCCAGGGATAAGTGCCCGTATTGGCAACCGAGCAATATCCGTATCCCCAATATCCTTCGCCCCAGTAACTGCTCAGGGCACTGATGCCGGCATGGCTGACGGCGGCGGCAAACAGATCGGTTTTGGTCTGCAGATACTGGGTCATGAAACCACCGTAGCTGGCGCCTGCACAACCGATCTTTTTCGGATTGACGAAGGAATGTTCCTTGCAGAATTGCTCCGTGCCCTGGATGATCTCGTCGGCAGTCTTGGTCCCCCATGCATTGACGTGGCGGGCTGCAAATTCCTGTCCGAAGCCGGTCGTGCCGCTTGGATTCAGCGTATAGACCACATAGCCGAGAGCTGCGTACATATGCATGGAATAGCTAAATTCCAGCGCGCGGTTCGTCGGGGATGTACCTCCGTAATAGTAGACGATCATCGGATATTTCTTTGCCGCATCGAAATTGGGCGGGAGGTAGTAGCGTCCCTGGATCACGGTTCCGTCGGCAGAGGTAAAGTTCCAGTCATGGACTTCGCCGAACTTGACGTCTTTCAGCTTGTCGGCAGACAGGTCGTAGATCAGCTGGTTCTTATTGCTCTTCGTATTATAGCAGTACAGGCGGTTGGCATTGGATACGCTCTGGCCGTAATAGTACATCACCGGGGCGGCTTCGGCCAACGAATAGTTGTAAATCACATCTTCCGGCAGGTCTATCCGGCGAATCTTCCCGTTTGCCGGATTGCAGGTATAGACACGCTGGTAATCCTGGTCTTCCGTCAGCATATAGATTTGTCCGTCATACTTGCTCCACTGTGCGGTCGTGACGTTCGGATTGAAATCTTTGGTGAGCGCTTTCGCTTTCCGGGTTGCCGGATCATACAGGAAAATCTGTCCGTCGTATGTGTTGGAGATTTGTCCTTCCTGGATGTTCAGACCGATATTGTCGAAAGCGTTACCGGAGCCGAATACCAGCAGTTGTTTGCCGTCCGGCGAGAAAGTGGCTGCGTTGATGTATTTGGCGCCTTCCCACAATGTGTCGACAGCCATTGTTTGCAAGTCCAGTTTATACATCGAGTTGCTTGAACCGGGCAGCGCAGTGTAATCCTGTTCGCTGGTGCTGAACAGCAGGTAACGGCTGTCTGCACTTACATCGTTGATGAACGTGTTGTTATGGCCGTATGTCAATTGCTCGTACAAGCCGGTCTGAAGGTCGTAACGCCAGATAAAATAGCGGTTACGGAAACCGGGCAGGCGGTCGTTCGGCTCCAGTATGCGGAGCATGTCCGGCCCGTCTTTCGGTCCTTCCTCCTGGATCGTGTAGAGCAGAGTCTTTTCGTCCGGCGTAAAGCTGAAACTTCCTTCCGGCAGGTTTTCAGCCAGGACTTCTTCCTGCATGGTGGCAGGATCTACGGTGACCAGCTCGCTTCCGTTCAATCCCATACGGGTGAAATACATTTTATTGCTGGTCGGCATCCAGTCGGCACTCAGGATAAAGCCTTTGTCCTGCAGCAATACACGTCCGGTTGCCGCATCCCGCAGTTGGGCATACTGTTCGCTCTTGCCGCCTTCCATGCGGGTATAGTATTTTACCAATACATATTTACCGTTCGGGGAGACGCTCGTCCCGCGAAACTGTGTCCCTTCGAGGATGTCGCGCGAGGTATATCGTTTCTCCGGATCGAGGGACGCTGTAACCAGAGCCTCTTCTTCACTTTTGAAAAGCGCTTTCAGCGTGGAAGGGCAGGTGTCGGTCTCTGCAGTCAGATATTTCACTACCACTTCATAGCGGTGCGGTTCCAGCGTCAGCTCGGAAGTCGTGCCGACCGGTTTGTTGTTGACGAATACCTCGAATGTGCCCGGGCCGGATACCTCCAATGAACCTTTGGTGTAGCGGTCACTGTTCAGGTAGAAAGAGTAAAGATGCAAGGCATATCCTTTTTCGGGGGCAGGAACGGTGATCAGTCCTGCCGTGTCTGCATCGATAACGGTTGCATTACTCAATGCCCGGTCGAACGGGACAGTCGACTTGACCAGGTTTTTTGCTTCGAAAGGTTTGCCGTTGACGTTCAGGCTGTCTGTTAGGATGGGCTTGTTCACCGCAACAGGACCGGCATGCAGGTACTGCATCACCTTGACGTCGTCCGCAGCTTGTGCCGCGAAAGCCGAGAAGAGGAGTACCGGGATAAGTTTAATCTTTTGATTCATATTTGTGTATGTTTATAATGTTTGTTTGCGTGTAGCGCTGATCATATAGAGTCGCTCGTTGTCTTCAGCCTTATTCACGGTGAAGAAAGGGGACAACATGCCGGCCAATTCTTCCACCGGAGGCAATCCTTCGGATAGTTTTCCGGCGTGTTTATCATGATGGCCGTTGATCTTGTCACGGCTTTCACTGTGGCAAATTACCAGTTCACCCCCTGCCGTAAGCAGTCCGGCGAGGTGGGAGATAAGCTTTTCCGGTTCCGGAAAATGAGGAAAGACACTGTAGGCAATGATATAGTCAAACGATTCCCCCTGCAGATCCAGCACGTCCAGACAACGGAAATCGACAACCGGTGTCGCATACTTGCTCCGTGCCTTTTCAATCATGCCCGGCGATATGTCGACTCCGACAATCCGTTGCGGAGAATAAGGCAGGAGATAACTTTCCAATACTCCCGTGCCGCACCCCACATCCAGGATACGAAGCCCCTTCCGGAGTCCGGTGCTTTGCAGGATATGGTTCAGCTTCTCCGGGTCATGCGTGCACAATTCGTCCCAGCGATCGGCCAGGGTATCGAAGAATTCCGCTATTTTATTCATGGCAATTGTCCCTCCCAGGCAAAACAATCCGGGAACAATCCTTTCAATCCGGTTGCTTCCCTGAACAGTCCGAAGACGGATGAACCGGAACCGGACATCGAGGCATACAGCGCACCTTCCCTGTAAAGCATCTCTTTTATTTCGCTGATCACCGGATATTTAGGGAAAACGCTCTTTTCAAAATCGTTTATCATCAGTTCTTTCCAGTCCGTCACCGGTTTTTCGGCAATCTCTTTTAGCGAGACATGGGGCGCTTGCGGCGTCACGTTTGCATAGGCTTCGGGTGTGGAGACTGCTACATCCGGTTTCACCAGGCAAAGGTAGTAACCTTTTAACGACAATTTCACCGGCTCGAATATGTTCCCCGTGCCGGAAGCAAATACCGGTGTATTGCGGATAAAGAACGGGCAGTCCGCCCCAATAGAGGATGCTAACTTTTCCAGTTCCTCTTGCGAAATATCCAATTTGCAAAAATCATTGAGCAGCTTTAGCATAAAAGCGGCATCGGCTGATCCTCCGCCCAATCCGGCCCCGAAAGGGATTGCTTTCAACAGATGGACATTCAATTCAGGAATTTCGTACCGGCTTTTCAGCAGATTCATCGCTTTTATTACCAGGTTTTTTTCTGCCGGGGCATCAACGGGAATCCCGGTCTGCGTGAAGGAAAAACTGTCGGCTCCGACTATTTCCAGTGCATCTTTCACCGGAACCGGATAGAAAATAGTTTCGATATTGTGGTAGCCGTCCGGGCGCTTGCTTACGACATTCAGTCCCAGATTTATTTTGGCATTAGGAAAACAGATCATAACTGATTCATTTTAATATAATCGACAAATGTAAGTAATTCTGAAAACTTTTTCACACAAAACGGTTCAAACTCTCCATTTTACTTCTAAATAGAGGGCTTGTGGCAGGGAACTTATAGCCCTCCTGGTAATTCAGGATGTCAGTATTTCCGAAAGGATATCGGCAAAAGCCAGTGCCGACTTTTTACGATATGCACCCTTTGTCCAGAAAAGTGCGGCATGTGTGGACAGGTCTATGTCGGAACGGATTGGTATTTTGACGAGTCCGTCTTCATTCCTGGCGGCAGCGAATGTAAGTATGGTTCCCCAATTACCGGTATTTACCAGATTGATTATCGTGTGTACATCGTTCAATTCCATATTTACTTGTAGCTCCAGTCTCTTTTCTTCGCAAATCTTGTCGATTCTTTCCCGCGTAGCAAACCCTTTGGCCGGAAGTATTAATGGTGTCTGTGCCGATTTCTCAAGTGTGATAGCCTGCATATCTGCATATGGATGTGTCTTATGTACGATCAGATACAGCCTGGATGTGAAAAGGGGAATCGTATCGAAACCATCATCCGAACTACCCGATTCAAAGGAGAGGATAAAATCCATTTTATTATTCTCCAGCATCTCCATCAATTCGTCAGAAGTGGCAAATGTTATCTCGATCTTGATTTTAGGATATTTTCCGGAAAACTTTATCAATGCTTTTGTCAGGATCGTGCTTAGGCTATAGGTGACCCCTATGTGTAATGATCCGGTCTCTAAGCCTTGTAAATCCCGTATGATCTGTTTACCGCTATCGGCATCGCGTATGGCGTTTCTTGCATAGGGAAGGAACGACGAACCGGCTTCCGTCAGTACGACACGTTTGCCTACCCGGTCAAAAAGCAAAACTCCCAACTCGCTTTCCAGCTGTTTGATCTGTTGCGACAAGGTACTTTGGGAGATAAATAATGCCTTCGCAGCTTCTGTGAAATTCAGAAGTTCACTTGTTTTCTCAAAATATCTTAACTGGCGTAATTCCATATCAATCGGTTTTATCGATGATTACTATCGAAAAAGAACATTTTGTAAATATATGGATATATTCTCTTACTGCATACTTTTGTGATATGAAAAGCAATACCAGACATATAAATACAGCTATAAAGGCGGCAAAAGGTACGAAACGTTTCCGTTTGATCCGGAATTGCATATTCCTGTCCGGCCTTTCGGTTTTTGCCCAGTTATACCTGTTCCAACCTATGCTTTCGGAACTTAGTTCCTTTTTCGATATAACACCGGCGATGAGCAGCCTTTCTGTGTCGGTTTCTACGATAGGGATGGCTGTAGGCTTGTTTATCTTTGCTTTTAAAGCAGATTCGCTTTCGCGCAACAAGCTGATGGGAGTTGCTCTTATCCTCTCTTCTGTCCTGACTATATTATCCGCTTTTGTCTGGAGTTTTCCGCTTTTGCTGGTCATAAACTTTTTAAAGGGAGCTGTACTTTCCGGCGTATCGGCCGTTGCGCTTGCTTATTTGTCGGAAGAGGTGGACGCTTCTGTGATCGGTTTGGCAATCAGCCTTTATCTAAGCGGGAATACGATCGGCGGAATGGCTGGTAGGGTAATGGGGACGCTGCTTTCCGGATGGAGCAACTGGCGTTATGCTGCATTGGCGATCGGATTTGTCAGTTTGGTACTCGGCATTGTCTTTATCTGTAAAATTCCCCGTTCGGAGAACTTTACTCCGTCTTCCGTCAATGTGCGTGAAAGGGTGGGGCATATGGGACGGTTTCTGAATAAAATCACATTCCTGGGGATGTTTCTGGTTGCAGCGTTGTCGATGGGGGCATTTGTAAGTGTCTATAATTATCTTTCTTTTATTCTGGAATCTTCCCTGTTTGGGTTGCCACATTATATTGTTGCTATGATCTTTATGATGTACACGACAGGTGTTGCCGGTTCGCTTATCACCGGTAGGCTCTCCGACCGGTACGATCCCGCTGTACTGTTGAAAGGCTCCATCCTGCTGATGGTGGTTGGTTTGTTACTTTTGCTTGTCATGCAACTTTGGGCGATCATAACAGGGCTCGGCATCATGACGTTCGCTTTCTTCAGCACACATACGATGGCAAGCAGGATCGTTTCCATAAATGCCCGGCAGGCCAAGAGCAGCGCTACCAGTCTTTATTGGTTGTTCTACTACGTCGGTTCGAGTGTTGCCGGCTCATTGACCGGTATCATCCTTTACGGATATGGCTGGGATTCCTTCATCTGGTTTGTAATCGCGTTGGTAATGGTTGCATTCTTTATCTCCATCGCATCGACTGTTCATGTATCTATTGATAAACTAAAAATAAAAATTGTATGAAGAAGTATTTATGTATGGCTTTTACAGTCTTTTCAATCGTAATGGCAGCACAGGCCGAATCTAATAAGGGCACTGCTGATCCGAAAACTCCGGTCGCAATTGTTCATGATGGCATCCGTTTTTGTGAAAGTACTTATCCTTATCAGGGAGGAATACTGATTGCTAATTTTGGGACGGAACAGCTAAATCCGTTAAATACGGAGGGGAAAGGATATATTGTCTATCACAAGGAGGGGAAGAATCGGGTACTCATACCGGCTGATGGTAATTTATCGGCTCCTAAAGGCATGTTTGTCCGGGATGAGTATTTGTTTGTATGTGACGTAAATAAAATAGTCGTGTATAATTTGCAGGTAACCGGATCGAGCCCCCGGATCATAAACATGCCGGAAGGAGATTTGTTTGTGAACGATTTGGCAGCATTCGGAAATGACTTGTATGTATCGGTCACAAACACAGACAAGATTTACCGGATCGATATTTCCGATCTGACTAATATCGGTAAACCGGTCGAGTGGCTGGATATAGCGGGTCCGAACGGGTTGCTGATAGGGGATGGAACGATGTATGTCGCTTCTTATCCTGCGGATGGAAAAACGACGGACAAGAATGTCATCTACCGTATTGCTGACCTGAAAAAAGCGAAACCGGAAAAGTTCATTACGATTCCCGGACAATATGATGGAATCGCTTTTTCTACGGATCAACAATCTTTATATGTCACCAACTGGGTACCGGTCGGATTAAGTAAAATATCTTTGAAGACGGGAAAGATGATACCGCTTGAATTTTCCCTAAAAGAGAATCTGATAGGCCCTGCTGATATAACTGTCGAAGACGGTTTCATTTACATACCGGATTTGCCTAATAGCCGGGTGATAAAGGTCGGCGAATAAAAAGGTAGAGTATGCCCCCGAACCTGGGGGGCTTATTGTATAAAACGCATTTTTCAGGCTTAAAAAGCATCCGAAACAAAACAAATGTTAATCCGCTTTTTTGACCTCAAAAAAGGACTTTGTACTCTTTTCCGGGAGTCTTTAGGCAGGGAAGTCAACCTTTATTTCATTTTCGAGGTACTTTATCGCCATGAAGACGGTCACCGTACCCTATGAAGACGGTCGCCATTCCAATGAAGACGGTCGCGAGGGCGATGAAGACGGTCGTCGTGGCGACAAGCTCCCGGAACTTCCTTTGCATATTTGAGACGCAGTCCGTCTTTGTTTTGCTACAGGCGATTCTCCGGGAGTTAAGCTTTATCACTTTGTCGGCGTTTCCGTCTTTCGGCAATCAAAAAGAGCGTTTTTTAGAACGGGCTGCGCACCTCACCTCATCTGTTGTCAGACAAGAAGGGATAAACCATGAAAAGAGTCAATCCAAAATCGATCAAGATTTCGGACGAAATAGAAAAATAGCATCAAAAGGGGGTTATTGTATTAAACGACATGAAATGTCCTGTCGGCTTATTACTATAATTCCATTACGACCAGAACCGGATTATCATCTTCATCTACTCCCGGGACTTTTCCTTCAGCAGCTGTTGCAGCATCGATATAGGAGATAACCGTATTGCCATTAATATAGATATTTCTTGTATCTATCCGTACCTTTTTTCCGGAAGGAAGGCATAAAGGCAAGCCCCATTCTCCTTTTTCATTTGAAAAACGTGATATTATTTCATTATTAGTCTGGTCCCATACTTCATAAAAGAAATGGTTTTCCCGCAAATAGGCAATCAGATAATAGCCCGGTATGGAGGATAACCACATGCTCCGGATATAAGGTGAACCACCGGTAGTCATCTCCATCGGTTTCTTCGCTTCTTCTTCGGGAAGTTTGTATTCTCCTTTTTTAAAGATACAGAGAGGTTGTAAACCGGTTCCGTTGATGGTAAATACCGTGTCTTCGTTTACATAATGGACAATTGCTTGGTCTCGGTTTCGGCAGAAATTAAGTTGCCAGGTCATACACATACGTTCCATTTCTGTTAGAGATGTATCTGCAGGAAACATACCTTCCCGGATATTCAATTCTTTATCGGTGATATACAGTCTATAAGGCGCATCGTTTTGACCTTTGGCTACGGTGTAATTGTCGGAGATGAAAAGAGGGGTGGTGATCTCTTTATCTTTCAGGAAAATCTCCTGTTTCATGTTTCCATCCAGGTCATAAACAATATATTTATTAGCTCTTTGGTCGAAAACCCGGATGGTTGATTCTTGCGGGTTGACATGTACGTATGTGATCATAGTATATTCACCGGGACCTTGTCCCTTCTTTGAAAAAGAATGGATCACTTTCCCGTTTTTATCAGTACAGAAGATTGTACTGGTTCTATGATCGACCACACAGTAGAAATCTTTGCCGCTATATACTGGCTGGGCCGATGCGAAGAGAAGGTCGGATGTACTCGATATGGGGATATAGGTGATATGTTTAGTGATACTGTTCCAGGTAAATGTGTCCGGAACATGCTTTGTGATAGCTTCACCTAAATCGAAGACGGGAAGAGGTGTTTCTTTTTTTTCAGGATTCATCTTGCATCCGGTACTTATTGACAGGAAGACTAAGACAATGGCGAATGGGATCGTTTTCATAATGTTTGTGTATTATTTGTAGTACAGGCAAAATTAGGAAAAGAAATTGGATTGCGAAGTCTGGACAACAAAATAGTTTATTTCTCAATTCTCGATTTTCAATTTATTACTATACCTTTGTGCCGCTTTAGGCAAGAAAAATCGGAATATGTTTAATCTGTATTGGTAAAAAGAGGTATAGTCTATGCAAAAGTCTGACTGCATCATTGGTGTAGAGCATGTCTCGAAGTTTTTCGGGGACAAGGCCGTATTGAATGATGTCAATTTGTCTGTCCGTAAGGGCGAGTTCGTAACTATTCTGGGGCCGTCCGGTTGTGGAAAGACGACGCTGTTGCGTCTGATTGCCGGATTTCAGACCGCTTCGGAGGGTGTGATCACCATTGCGGGAAAGGAAATCACGCAAACGCCTCCTCATAAACGCCCGGTCAATACCGTATTCCAGAAGTATGCCCTTTTTCCTCACTTGAATGTCTTCAATAATATTGCTTTCGGGCTGAAGTTGAAGAAGCTGCCGGCTGCCGTTATTGAAAAGAAAGTGAAGCAAGCGTTGAAGATGGTGGGAATGACCGATTACGAGGATCGCGATGTCGATTCCCTTTCCGGCGGGCAACAGCAGCGTGTAGCCATTGCCCGTGCCATCGTGAATGAGCCGGAGGTGCTTTTGCTGGACGAACCGTTGGCGGCTCTCGACCTCAAGATGCGTAAGGATATGCAGATGGAGTTGAAAGAGATGCATAAATCCTTAGGGATAACCTTTATTTATGTTACTCACGACCAGGAAGAGGCGCTTACCCTGAGCGATACCATCGTGGTGATGAGTGAAGGAAAGATACAGCAGATCGGGACACCGATCGACATCTATAACGAACCGATCAATTCGTTTGTTGCCGACTTCATCGGCGAGAGCAATATCCTGAACGGGTTGATGATTAAAGATAAATCGGTTTCTTTTGCCGGACACGAGTTCGAGTGTGTGGATGAAGGTTTCGGTGAACATACACCGGTGGATGTCGTGATCCGTCCGGAAGATATCTACATATTCGAGCCTTCGGAAGCGGCTATGCTTACCGGAACGGTCACTTCCTCCATCTTTAAAGGCGTCCACTACGAAATGATGGTGCAGACACCTGAAGGCTTTGAGTTCATGGTACAGGATTACCATTGCTTCGATGCCGGACAGGAGGTCGGTTTGCTGGTAAAGCCGTTCGACATCCATGTGATGAAGAAGGAACGTGTCTGCAATACGTTCGAAGGAAAAATGATCGACGCTACACATGTGGAGTTCTTAGGATGTACGTTCGAATGCAGGGAAGTGTCCGGAATCGAACCCGAGACTCCGGTCCGGGTGGAGATCGACTTCGGAGATGTTATCCTGGAAGATAATGAGGAAGACGGACGTCTGACCGGTGAAGTTAAGTTTATCCTGTATAAAGGCAACCATTATCACCTGACGGTGTTTACCGACTGGGACGAGGATATCTTTGTCGATACGAACGATGTCTGGGATGACGGCGACCGGGTCGGCATCACAATCGCACCCGAGAATATACGGATTGTTCAATCTATTAATAAGGAAGGAAGTGATAATAAGTAAAATTTCGTCTTTTTTCATGCGGCGCAGGAACTGGACGATTCCCTATGCCCTGTTTCTGGCTGTCTTTGTGGTGATGCCTTTGTTGCTGATCGTGCTCTATGCTTTCACAGATGCCGACGGCGCTTTCACCTTTGCCAATTTCCGTAAGTTTATGATTCATCCCGAGGCTATCAATACGTTTGTGTATTCGATCGGGATTGCTATTATCACGACATTGGCCTGTCTGGTTCTGGGTTATCCGGCGGCTTATATCCTGAGCCATGAGCGTTTCAATACTTCCCGTACGATGGTCGTTCTTTTTATCCTGCCGATGTGGGTGAATATCCTGATCCGTACGCTGGCAACCGTGGCGTTGTTCGACTTCCTGAACCTGCCGTTGGGAGAGGGGGCGTTGGTGTTCGGTATGGTCTATAACTTCCTTCCGTTTATGATTTATCCGATTTATAATACGTTGCAGAAGATGGACCGCAGCCTGATCGAGGCGGCACAGGATTTGGGGGCGAATCCCTTTCAGGTCTTTATGAAGACGATCCTGCCGCTATCCATGCCCGGTGTAATGAGCGGGATCGTGATGGTCTTTATGCCGACTGTCTCTACTTTTGCCATTGCCGAGTTGCTGACGATGAATAATATCAAACTGTTCGGTACGACCGTGCAGGAGAATATCTATAACGGTATGTGGAACTATGGGGCGGCGCTTTCCCTGATCATGTTGTTGCTCATCGGCGTTACCATTCTCTTTACCAATGAAGAGGACAACGCTTCTAACGAAGGAGGAGGTGTGATATGATGACGAAGTTAATGGCGAAAGGATATCTCTGGCTCCTGTTGGTGCTGCTCTATTCCCCGATTCTGATTATTATGATTTTCTCGTTCACCGAAGCCAAGGTGCTGGGGAACTGGACGGGATTTTCAACCAAACTGTATAGTTCGTTGTTTACAGGCGGTGTACAACGTTCGTTGGTGAGCGCTCTTTGGAATACGTTTGCGATTGCAATGATTGCAGCAACCGTTTCCACACTGTTAGGCAGTATTGCGGCAATCGGGATTTTTAACCTGCGGTCACGGACGCGTCAGGTGATGAATTTCGCAAATGCCATCCCGATGATGAACGCCGATATCATTACGGGTGTTTCCCTCTTCCTGCTGTTTGTGAGCTTTGGCGTTTCGCAGGGCTTTACGACAGTCGTATTGGCGCATATCACGTTCTGTACTCCCTATGTAGTGCTGAGTGTGATGCCGCGCTTGAAGAAGATGAACCAGAATGTCTATGAGGCGGCGCTCGATTTGGGAGCAACGCCTTTCCAGGCATTGCGCAAGGTGATATTACCGGAGATACGCCCGGGAATGATCAGCGGGTTTATACTTGCTTTTACACTTTCGATCGACGATTTTGCCGTAACAATCTTTACGATCGGCAATGAAGGATTGGAAACTCTCTCGACCTTTATTTATGCGGATGCCCGTAAAGGCGGATTGACTCCCGAACTGCGTCCGTTGTCGACGATTATCTTTGTGACGGTACTCGTCCTTCTGATTGTGATTAATAAACGGGCGGAGAAATCCGAAAGCTAATAAAGGGAAAACAGGAAATGAACAGATTATTAAAAATAGCAACAGGGCTGATTCTCTTTTTAGGCATCATGTCTTCATGCGGACGTTCGGAGGAAGAACGTAGCCATATCCTGAAAGTCTATAACTGGGCGGACTATATCGACGAAGATGTCCTGGCCGAGTTCCCCGCCTGGTATAAGGAACAGACCGGCGAGGATATCCGCATCATCTATCAAGTATTCGATATCAATGAAATCATGCTGACCAAGATTGAGCGCGGGCATGAGGATTTCGACTTGATTTGTCCCTCCGAATATATCATCGAGCGGATGTTAAAGAAGAACCTGCTCGTCCCGATAGACCGGAACTTCGGTAAGACGCCGGACTATCTGGATAACGTCTCTCCTTATATTCAGGAACAGTTGAACAAACTGAGCCAACCGGGAAGGAAAACGACTGATTATGTCGTGCCCTATATGTGGGGAACGGCGGGCCTGCTGTATAACAAGAAGTTTGTTACCGAAGATATTGTCGAGAGCTGGGAATGCCTTTGGGACCCCAAATACAAGAATAAGATCCTGATGAAGGACAGTTACCGTGACGCCTATGGCACGGCCATTATCTATGCCCACGCGAAAGAACTGGCAGACGGAACGGTGACAGTCGAACAACTGATGAACGATAACTCTCCCGAAGCGATTGCCATTGCAGAGGACTATCTCAAAAAGATGAAACCGAATATCGCCGGTTGGGAAGCCGACTTCGGTAAGGAGATGATGACGAAAAACAAGGCTTGGCTCAACTTTACCTGGAGTGGCGATGCAGTCTGGGCAATGGAGGAAGCGGAGGCGGTCGGTGTGGAGCTGGACTACGAGGTCCCCCGCGAAGGCAGTAATATCTGGTACGACGGCTGGGCAATCCCAAAATATGCCCGCAATGTGAAGGCAGCCAGTTATTTTATTGATTATCTTTGTCGTCCGGATGTGGCTTTGCGTAACATGGATGCAATCGGTTATGTCAGTGCCATTGCCACACCCGAGATATTGGAAGCCAAGATCGATTCGACTGTGGAGAAGGTTTCCGACCTGAGCTATTTCTTTGGTCCGGGGGCCAACAGCATCCGGATCAATCCGGTGCAATATCCCGACCGGCAGGTGGTGGAACGTTGTGCCATGATCCGGGATTTCGGAGACAGGACGGAACTGGTGCTCGAGATGTGGAGTCGTGTAAAGGGCGATAACCTGAATACAGGAATCGTATTATTAATATTTGCCGTATTCGGTGTTTTGTTCGTATGGTTGGTATATCGCAGGATACGTGAATATAAACAGCGGAAACGCCATCATAGGCGCCGTCGCCGCTGGTAAACAGGGAAGGGGATAAGTTTCCGCATAAGGAGTATAATATGGAAGGCATTAAGAATTTGATTATTGATTTTGGCGGTGTGATTATCAATCTCACCCGTAACCGCTGCATTGAAGCGTTCGAGAGTCTGGGTGTCAAAGATATCCGGGAACAGATCGTAAACAACTATCAGCATAAGGATCTCTTTATGCAGGTGGAGATCGGTTCCATCACAACTGCCGGATTCCGTGACGGTATCCGTCGCTTGTCCGGACAGGCGCTGACGGACGAACAGATCGATAACGCCTGGATTGCGATGCTCGACGATGTTCCCGATTATAAGCTGAATCTGCTGCTCGACCTCCGTAAGCATTATAACACGATGCTGCTCAGTAACACGAATGAAATCCATTGGGAATGGTCCGAGCGGACTTGCTTTTCTTATAAAGGCCACCATGTTTCCGATTTTTTCAACCGCATCTACCTCTCCTATAAGCTCCACATGCTGAAGCCGAATGCCGATATCTTCGAATATGTCTTGCAGGATGCCGGGATAAAAGCCGAAGAAACCCTGTTTATCGACGACGCCATGCCCAACTGCCGCACCGCAGAATCATTAGGGCTTCATACCTACACGCCGGAACCTCGCGAAGACTGGTCTTTCCTGTTTAAGTAACGCCGGGCACTGTTAATTCGCCTTATTCTAAAAACCAAATAGCAGGTTAGCTGTTTAATAAGCACAAATCTAAACAAACATTTGGTGATTATGAATAAGATGGTTTTTTATGTGCTGTTGCTGGCTCTGTTTCTGGGTAGTTGTTCAAAAGATGATGACTGCCGATGTGTGAATAATGACGATCTGATCAGTCCGGAATTAGCAGAAATGACGGTCACATCCGGTGGTCAGACTACTTCATTTACCGGCGTTTTGATGGTCTATCCTTGTTCGGAAGACACCAGCCTTTATTATGGGAATTATGCAAGTAATGGAACTTTAATGCCGGTCAACGCGACATATAGCATAAAAGATGGTTCTATCTATAAAGCGCCAGCTCCTGTCAGGCTTCCTTTAGGGAATTATAATTTCCTGTACTGGGGTTTATCCAAGAATAGCCAGACCGATTCCGTTTATGCTGATGCCGCCATCAAAGAACCGGGTTTACGGCTGGGAACCTATTTGTCCGGTTTATATATGACTCTTTATCGGGATAATTATTCGGATACGACTTATCTGCCGGTCTATGATTTCCTGCATGCCGTAAGCCCGATCAAGGTGGGTACCGACAAGATGCGGGCAACCTTGAAGCATGCCTCGGCCGGTTTGAGAGTAACGTTGACTAATAAAAACGGTACGAAGATGGATTCCAGTATCGCATCCGCCCGTATTCTGATCGGCAATATCGCATCCCAATTGGATTATTATACAGCCGAACCCAGCGACTTCACAAAGACGATCGCTTTCCCGCTGAGTATGTCTGCCGACAGCCTTTCGATGTCAGCCAATTCAACTGTGATGGTTTTCCCATCTTCCGCCAATCCTCCGCTCACAATCTTACTGACGTTGAAAAACGGGCAGGTAAAGCATTTCCGGAAGCCGTTAACAGATGCTTTGACTGCCGGAAACCGCTTAAATCTTAGTATTACTTTGGGTGATTTGTATTCCGAAGAGACCTCTGCCGACGGTTTTGAGGTGGAGAACTGGACGGAAAGTACCGAGATAATCGATTTTCCCCCTGCGATATAGTCCCCGGGGTTAAATATCCTTTACCCTCAATATATTGTATGATGTCCCCACATCGTACACATCATTCCCGTCTACCTTCTTGATGTATTTCACTACACGGATGGTGACGGGAAGGATTATTACTTCATAGAGCGATTTCAGGACCGCCTGCGTCCCGATCATAATAAACAGTTCACCTGCGGGAATTAGTCCGGCAAAAGCAATCGGGAAAAAGATCAATGAGTCGGCACTCTCACCGACAAGCGTAGAGGCGATGGCACGCAACGAGAAATTCTTTCCGGCGGAAGCGATTTTCATTTTACTCATCACGTAAGCATTCAGGAACGAACCGACCAAAAAGGCTATCAGGCTGGCAATAGCGATACGCGGTGCCATGCCGAATACAAAGTTAAACCCTTCTTCGCCTTCCCAAAACGGGGCTGCCGGCAACATGACGGCCAGTTGTGCAAACCCGATTACCAGGAAGTTGGAGGCGAATCCGCTCCATATAATCAGACGTGCTTTTTTGAATCCCCACACTTCGGCAATACAGTCGTTGATGATATAGGAAATCGGGAATACGATCAGTCCGGCGGTAGCGGTGATCCCGAATACCTGGACTACTTTGGTTTCTAACAGGTTGGAAGCTACCAGGCAGATGTTGAACAGGATGCCCAACAGCATGAACGGTACGGTTACAGTAGATGTCTTCTGCATAATTCTTGTTTTTAACGAGGTTTATCAAGCACTCGGTGAATAAATAATAAGAAAAAGGATTGCTTTTTCAGGCGGCAAAGATAGTAATTTATTTCCTGATTGATCGCAATATTAGAACTGGTGTGAATAGGTCAGCCCGATCGCATGGCGGTAGTTGACCGGATCATATACATTAAATGTATGATAACGGTAGTACAGCTGCAAATTGTTTTTGGGGTTCATCCGGTAGTCGCAACCTGTAGAGTAACGAATTTTGTCGGCGCGCATCTTCCCTTTATAACCCGTATTATTAAATGGTTCGATATAGACAAACGGCTCGAATCCCGAAGAGGCGATGCGATAGGAAAGTGTGAGCATACTGCGCAGGTAGTTGGTCGGATGCAGGCATCCCTTTTTATAAGTGCTTTGGAAGCGTTCCCGAAGGGCGATTTTGAATGCCCCGAACCGGTGTGAGCCGGATGCATACAGGTAATAACGGTTGCGTACCTCTTCCGAAGCCTTATACCGCACCAGTGACATATAACCTGCACCTGCCCGCAGGTTCGGCAGGATGCGGTAATTAATTTCCCCTGTGGAGAGAAACCAGCCGGCTTCCCGGAAATCATCACGGGGACGGACATCTTCTTCCAGCAGGAATGAAAACCGTTTGTATATTTTCCCGGATAAGCTGACCTTAAAAGCGACACCGGCGCCCTCCATGGCAAAAAGCGGGGGAAACAGGAACAGGAGCAGAAGGGTGAAACAGCAAATAAATACTTTCATGGCAGCATATGGCGTTTGTTATTCCGACAAAAGTATAAAATAATGGAGTCAATGCCTATAGTTGCCTTATAATTTCCCTAAATAATGTTTTTCCAGGTATTCGTTGAACTTATCCTTGTATTGATTGCCGATGGGGATGTAAGTATCCTTACCGTATATGATGCGGTTGTTCGCTACAGCCGTTATTTTTTCGAGATTGACAATATAGGAACGGTGGACGCGCATAAACTGGCTTGCCGGAAGCCGCTCTTCCAGTTTCTTCATGCTCAGCAACGTCATGATCGGTTTTTGTTCTTCCAGGAAGATACGGATGTATTCGTTCTGGCTTTCCATATAGATAATCTTATTCATGTCCAGCCGGATCATTTTATAGTCAGCTTTGATAAACAGATTGAGGCTTTCTTTTTCAGCCGGTGTTTCCTGTACGGAGGGCGTGGAAGGAAGCTGTACTTTCGACTGAAGCTCGTACTGGTGCAACGCTTTGTTGGCAGCCGTAAGAAATTCGTTGTAACCGAATGGTTTCAGCAGATAGTCGAGGGCATTCACCCGGAATCCTTCTATGGCATACTCCGTATAAGCGGTTGTAAAGATAACGATAGGCCGGTTCACTAACGACTTGACAAAGTCGACCCCGTTCAGGTCGGGCATGTTGATGTCGGCAAAGATCAGGTCGACAGGTTCCCGTGCCAACAGATCGAGTGCTTCAAGCGCACTGTTGCAGGCCTTGACCAGTTCCAGGAAAGGAACTTTCTGTATATATCCTGTCAGCTGTATGAGTGCTAAGGGCTCGTCGTCAATAGTTATGCATCGTATCATAATTGTATGGGGATTATCAGAAGTACGCGATATTGATTGTCTTTATTCTCTATGTGCAATGTGTAATTCGTATTATAAAGCAGATGGAGACGTTTACGGGTGTTTTCCAATCCGAAGCCTGCCTCCTGTGCCTTTTGCGTATCGAAGTTACTGTTTACGAACAGGCAATGCAACTCCCGCTCTTTTATCTCCATCGAGAGGTGGATAAAAGAGGCTTTCCGGTAGCTGATGCCATGCTTGAAAGCATTTTCCAAAAACGAGATGAAGAGCAGCGGCGGGATTTGTGCATCCGGAATCTGTTGGGGCAGGGAGACGCGGATATCGACCTGTTCCGTGTATCTGATCTTCATCAGCTCGATGTAATTCGAGAGGAAATGAATCTCTTTCTCGAGTGGGACGGAAGGAAGGGATGCTTCGTATAGGACGTATCGCATGATCTTCGATAATTCCAAAACGGTTTGTTGGGCCTTTTCCTTGTCTATATCGATCAGTGCATGAATATTGTTCAGCGTATTCATGAAGAAATGCGGGTTGATCTGGTGTTTCAGATAAGCCAGTTCCGTCTCCGAGGTCTGTTTTTCCAAATCTTTCATCCGATGGTCGTCACGGATTGACTTGAAGAGGAACTTAATTGCCACGTTCAGCCCTATAATCAACAGGATTGTCGGAATATGGAAATGGAAAAGTAGAGGAAAGCAGAATCCCCTCATCGGGCGGTCTTCCGGCCTGAACTGGGGAGCCGGTATGGATGGAGCCGGAGGACGCTGTCCCGATATCATTTGTTCCGGTTGCCGGTTTTCCCAGGGAGGACGATTGGGCATATCCCGGTTAGGCCTGTTATAGACACAGACGGTCACAGTCAATGCGATCGCACAAAGGGTGAACAGCAAATATAGCCATGATTTCTTACGGATCAGCAGAAACGGGAGCAGGACGTAGTTGTTAACCAGAAATAATATCAGGAGCGGGCAGACCATTTTCCATGCATAAATAGTCGCTTTCCAGTCAATTCCGGATGAGTTTTCTGTCGCATTAAAATCCCATATAGGCGCGACCAGCACCACTACCCAAATAATCAGGTAGATGAGATTTTCCAATAGCCGGAGCCTGCGTTCCTGTCTTTCCATATCTGTCAGAATTTATACGGGTAACCGGTATCTCTGTCCGTATCCTGCAAAGGTACGTAAAAACACACCGGGCAATATAAGCCGTTTGCTAATATTTTGCCGGAAACGAATGTAGGGGCTTATTGCGAGAAGAGAAAAACAAATCAATGAACGGGGACTTTTTGCCTGTAGAAAGCCTTTAGTGGATATTAGCCATACTCACTAACGGCTCATACAGCTTCTCTATATCCTGGGCGTCCAGTTCGATTGTGAGCTGGTCGCCGGGGAGAATGGTTTGGCCGGCGGGAGAGATGTCTTTATGGTCGCGGTGGATATTTTGGATTACGCAATGGTTGGGCAGTTCGAGTGTGTCAACGTCTTTCCCGTCGAAGTAAGCGCCTGCCATGATTTCGATATTCAGGATCAGTCGTTTCTGTTCACGGAAGACCGGCTTATTGATCATCTCTTCGTAGAACATGACGTTGAACGGCTTTATCTCCAGCAGTTCCGTGAAATAATAGGTGAGGCCTCCGACCACGATGGAAGGATAGAACACCTCGAAATGTGCAGTTATCTCCGTGATAAGTATGATTGCCGTGATAGGTGTACGGACGACGGCGATCAGGAATGCAGCCATTCCGATCAGCATGACATAACTTACATTCTCCATCCCGATCACGCCATGCTGCACCAACACGAGGGCGAACAGTTTACCAATTAGGCCACCTGTCACCAAAGTCGGAATAAAACTTCCTCCCGGCAGTCCCGAAGAGAAGGAAAAGACGGTAAACACCATATGAAGGAGCATCATGCCTGCAATCCAGTAAATATTGTTGTTGCCCCCTTCCGCCTGCTGCATCAGAAACTGTTCACCTCCGCCCGTCAGGTCGGTTATTGTCAGCGAGATGACGTAAGCCATGACCAGAAGGGCCAACAGTTTGATGTATTCCGGTTGCCGGATAGCCGGATACATACGTTTGGCATAGAGCATCAGGAGGGAATAGAACTTACCGAAAACCGATACGATAACCGCAAAGAGTAGATACAGCTTTATATGTAGCCCTAACGCAAGATCAGGGACAATGGCTTGTATCTCGTGATACGGGTTGATCGGGAAGATAGTGCTCGCAATCGTTCCGGCGACGACACCTGCCAGAATCGTGGTAATAGCTGTTTTGGGTGCATCGAAACGTTCGATCGACTCGATAACTAAGGTGGCTGCTGCAAGAGGTGCTGCGAAAGCGGCAGCTAACCCGGCTCCTGCGCCTGCTGCAAGAAGCTGTTTGCGTTCTCCGCTCAGGATATGTCCCCATTTGCTAACCAGATCTCCGATGTAGGAACCCATCTGTACGGAAGGGCCTTCACGGCCCATCGACAACCCGCTGCTGAGCGTCAGGACGCCGCCGGTAAATTTGGCCAGCAATTGCCGGAGGGAATGCTTATATTCGATCCGTCCGTTGATGGCCCCGCGTGTTTGGGAAATGCCTCCGCCCGATATGTACGGCCATCGCCTGACCAGCCAGGCGACAAAGCAAAGTATTCCCCACAAGGCAAGGAACAGGGCGACGTGATAATACCAGGGAGGGGAAGAGCGGAAGAACTCTTTCCGCATATCAAAGAATAGTTGCAACAAATAGTGATAGGGCACTGCCACCAGTCCGGTCAGCAGCCCCACGATCAGGCTCACGAAATAGAGCCTGGCGTCTACCAGTTTCAGCTTTACTATCCGATTAACCTTCATTCCCCTTTAAACAAGGGAGCGTTCCGGTTGGTTTAGAAGCAGCGGATATATCCTAACGAATAGGTTTCATAGAGGTTGTCTTTCATTCCGTGTGTGTAGCGGAACGAGATAATGTTCTTCTTGATCTCATATCTCAGGTTGTTTCGCCAATGGATGGGGCGGTCGCCATTGTTTTCATATCCGTAGAAACCCGCCAGGTTGGTAGCGAGCGTAAATCCCCGGTACTTGCCTGTGAAACCGACTCCGTATGAGATTGCGTCGTTCTGCCGGTGTACCATGTCGTTCGTCATCCAGCAATAGAAGCCAGCCAATGCCTGCATACGGATCGACGCCTTTCCGTCTGTGCTTTTCCAAAGATTTCGCCCGACGTTTACATCGAACCAATAAGAGGCGGCATCCGTAAAACGGGCATCGCACAAACGTCCGCCACTGGCTGTCTTGATATTGGCGCTGACAACAGCATCCACCCATTTTTCACTACTCAGGACTTGAAAGAAGGAACTGATGACGATATCGCCATTATATTTGATCGGGCTTTCCGTCTCTACGGCAAAGCGTTCGTCGCGTGTCTCCGGCGTCATCTTATATTTTTCCTTGAAGCACCAGTTAACTTCTATTCCGGCGCGTCCACGAAAGAACGGCAACAAGGCGCGTCCTATTATATCCGAGGTCTTATCGCCTGTATAATAATGATATTCGCCCCGTACTTCCACTTCATACCGCTGGCTAACCTGTCCGTCCCTCATTTCCGGAATCGGGAATGCATTCGGACCAAAATAACGCGGGGAGTAAATAAGCAGTTCCGTTTTGTCGCGCCAATCATCGGCATGGCAATCAAGTGCTGAAAATAGAATTACAAGTGCGATCAGTAGTGTTTGAGATAGATATTTCATATAGAGGGTTCTTTTCTTTCGGCAACAAAAGTACATATTTCATATTGATTTACTACATTTGTCTCATACAAATCTTTAAACCATAAAATACCATGAGACATTTACACTTAGGAAAGCTCTTATTAGTAGTTTTTTCCCTTCTGTTAGCCTGTACGGTTTCAGCGCGTAAACCGATTAAAACATTATTAATCACCGGACAAAACAACCATAACTGGCAAGTGAGCCATGTCGTGTTGAAGCAGATATTGGAGAACTCCGGCCGTTTTGATGTCGACTTTGCTGTCTCTCCCGGGCAGGGAAAAGATATGTCCGGTTTTGTGCTCGATTTCACCCCTTACCAGTTAGTTGTGTTGGATTATAACGGCGATTCGTGGCCGGAAGAAACAAACCGACGCTTTCTGGAGTTTGTGCAGAACGGCGGAGGCGTCGTGATTTACCATGCCGCCGATAATGCTTTCTCCAAATGGCCGGAATTTAATAAGATTTGCGCTCTGGGCGGTTGGGAAGGCCGTAATGAGAATGCAGGTCCTTATGTTTATTGGCAGGATGGCAAATTGATTAAGGACAGTTCGGCAGGCGTAGGCGGTTCGCACGGGCGTCAGCATGAATATGTATTGAACGGCCGTAACAAAGTACATCCGATCGTAAAAGGCCTGCCCGTGAAATGGCGTCATGCCCAGGACGAACTCTACGATCGCATGCGTGGCCCCGGCAACATCCAGGATATTCTATACACCGCTTATTCGGAGAAAGAAACGAATGGCTCCGGACGTGAAGAACCGCTGGTCTTTACGGTTGATTACGGTAACGCCCGTATTTTCCATACGATGCTCGGCCATGCCGGTCCGACGCCGGAAGATAACATCGCCATGCAATGCACCGGTTTCCAGGTTCTTTTGCTTCGCGGTGCCGAATGGGCTGCTACCGGCAAGGTGACACAGAAAGTCCCGAAAGACTTCCCGACGGAGACAAGTTGCTCTCTTCGTAAGAACTACAAAGAGAATTGATAATGGACAATTGACAATTAAAGAAACGATCATCAAAGTTATTCAAATTGTCAATTGTCCATTGTCAATTAAAGAAGCGGATATTCTTCGAACGCATATAAGACCGTCGAAAGATATCTTTCTCCCGTATCGGGCAGTAATGCGACAATCGTTTTTCCTTCATTTTCCGGCAACTGAGCCAGTTGGAGAGCTGCATATACGGCAGCGCCGGATGAGATGCCAACCAGCAGACCTTCTTTTTGTGCCAGTTCGCGGGATGTACGGATCGCATCGTCTCCTTCTACTTGGATGATCTCATCGACAACCGTACCGTCATAAGCTTTGGGGATAAAGCCGGCGCCGATTCCCTGAATCTTATGCGGTCCCGGTTTGCCGCCGGAGAGGACAGGCGAGTCACTTGGCTCGACGGCAACGATCTTGATGTTCGGATTGTGGGCTTTCAGGCCTTTGCCGACACCGCTGACAGTTCCGCCCGTCCCGACACCGGCCACAAAGATATCGACCTGGCCGTCTGTGTCGCGCCAGATTTCCTGTGCAGTCGTTTTTACGTGCTGTGCCGGGTTTGCCGGGTTCTCAAACTGCTGCAAGATGATGGAGCCCGGTGTACTGTCGCGCAGAGCCTCCGCTTTCGCGATAGCTCCTTTCATTCCTTCTGTTCCGGGAGTGAGAACGAGGTTTGCACCTAATGCCTTCAACAGGTTACGCCGTTCGAGGCTCATGGTTTCGGGCATTGTCAGGATCAGCTTGTAACCTTTCGCCGCCGAGACGAAAGCCAGTCCGACACCTGTGTTTCCGCTGGTCGGCTCTATGATGGTAGCGCCCGGTTTCAGGAGCCCTTTTTCTTCTGCATCTTCTATCATGGCCAGCGCCACGCGGTCTTTCACGCTACCAGCCGGATTGAAATATTCCAGCTTGCCGATTACTTTTGCTTTCAGCCCTTTACTTGCGTTAAAGTTAGAGAACTCCAACAGCGGTGTGTTACCGACGAGGTCGGTCAGCCTTTTTGCTATATGTGCCATACGAATTATGAATTAAGAATTATGAATTATATTTCCAGCAACCGTTTCATGGTTTGCATTTTCGCTTCTGTTTCCAGCCATTCGCTTTCCGGCTCGGAAGAGGCGAGAATGCCGCCGCCTGCATACAAAACAAGCGTATTGGCAAGGATGTTCATGCAGCGTAGATTTACATACAGGTCGCTTCTGCCTTCGGGAGCCAGAAGGCCGATAAAACCGGAATAATAGCTCCGGTCGTAGCCCTCATTCTCCCGGATGAAACGGTATGCTTCTTCTTTTGGTAATCCGCAGACGGCCGGTGTGGGATGCAGTCGTTTCAACAGGTCGCCCAGCTTTCTATTGTCGGGCAGGGGAAAGCTGAAATCACTTTTCAGATGCGCCAACTCCCCGGCGCGAACCGGAGACGGGGCTGACTCTTCCGGCTTGATGCCTAATGCGTGTAGCTGTTTGCGGATGTAGAATGCCACGTATTCCTGTTCTTCTCTATTTTTGTCGTCCCATTCTGTCGGTAACTCTCCGTCTTGAAGCGGCTGTGTCCCGGCAAGGGCCACTGTGTGCCATTCGCCCTTTTCCCCGGAGAGGATGATTTCGGGCGTGCAGCCGAGCCAGGTTCCTGTTGCCGGCGTATGGCAAAGGTAGACATATGAATACCGATACCGCTTGATAGCCTCGTAGAACGTGGCGGCAGGCGAGAAGGAGAGCGGCTGTCCGTCCATGACCTGATGGCGCGACAGGACGAGTTTGTCGAATGCCTTCTTGCGGAGCGGTTCGATAAAGAGGTTGAAGCGATATGCGTAGTCTTCCTTGTCATTTCCCACTGTTGGCACGGTTGTGCCATGACGGTGACACGGTTGTGTCATGCTATTGGCACGGCTGTGCCATGCCGATGGCACAACGGTTGTGTCGGGACGGATCAGGACAATCGGATGCTGTTCGCTGACATGGAACGGAGCAATGACGAAACCGCTTTGCCCGTCCAGTTCCTCGATGTTATAGAGAAGACGTGCAGAACCGGAGGTCTGCATGGCGAAACAGGGTGATTCTCCCGGTATGCGCCAGAGTGCAAAACTCCGGTTCTCGTTGATTAATGCGTCTATTATATGGCAAGTGCTGATTTCGTCGGGAGTCATTTCTTCTTTAATATGCTGTTGACCACGCGGATGGATGATACCAGTTTATCGGTTGATGTGAAGACATCCACATTCCATACGTGCGAGGAGCGACCTTTGTGAATGATGGTTCCGACGGCGCGGACCGTGTCTCCTTCGTGGGCGGATGACATATGGTTGCCGCTGACCTGCATGCCGACAACGATCTCGTCCGGCTTTGCCAGGATCATCGAACCCAGTCCGGCAACCGTTTCAGCCAGTGCAAGTGTTGCGCCGCCGTGCAGGATTCCGAAAGGTTGGCGCGTACGTTCGTCCACGGGCATCGTTGCTTCCACACGGTCTTCCGATGCGTAGGTGTATTGGATGCCGAGGTTTCCCATCAAGGCATGCTTGGCGCGCATATTAAGCTGGTCGAGCGGAACTTCCGTCGGACGTATTTCTGCCAGGATTGCTTTTTCTACGGCGAAGGCGACACCGTCTTCTTCGTTGGTGAGCGTCGTATTGTCCACACAAGCCTTCACCGAATCTTGTGCATTGCCCATTGCGATGCCGACACCGGCCAACTGCAACATCGTTACGTCGCAAACGCCGTCACCCATGGCAATCACCTCTTCCGGGTGAATCTCCAATTTTGTCATCAGCACGCCTAACGTGTTTCCTTTGTCTATAAACTGGGGCACGACCTCAAGGAAATAGGGTTCCGAGCGGAAAGCTTCCAAAACTCCGTCCAGCCGTTTCTTCCAATGGTTTTCCAGTCCTATCAGCGCCTCTTCGTCATCGCTTGCCAGCATACATTTACAGGGGGCGAAGTCGACGGCTTCGGCAAAGTTGTCGACACCGATAATCTGCATCTTGTTCAGGTTTGCTTCCTGGATGACATACTTATTATCAGGCTTATCCGTCAGGATAAAGTCCTTGTGATAGGTGAAGATGGCAAAGTCGTTTTTCTTCGCTTTCTTCTCGAAATAGGGGATCCATTCCGGATCGATACGTTTCTCAAATAGAAGTTCGCCGGTCTGCGCGTTGATGATCTGACCGCCGTTGTAGGAAAGGATATAACCTCCGTAATGATTCAGTTCCAGCTTTTCAGCGATGGGCATGACGCCATTTGTCGGTCTTCCTGATGCCAATACGATATGTACGCCCATTTGCTGTACCTTCAACAGGGCAGCTTGGGTACGGGGACTGATCTCTTTGTTATTGTTGAGCAGCGTCCCGTCTACGTCGAGAACTAATAATTTATACTTCATGGCCTCTCTGTATTTTTTGTTAATGATACAAATATAGGGAAAATTTATTTCCCTTCCTTCCTGCCGGGCGAACTATTCTTCAGGTGTAAGCGTTATCACTTGCCCGTTCTGCCGGATATATTGGAAAAGCGCCTTATAGAAAGCATGCCGCGTCATCGTCGGTGCATCGCCTAAGATTATCAGTTTCATCCGGGCGCGGGTGATGGCCACATTCATGCGGCGCAGGTCGCCGAGGAAGCCGATCTGTCCTTTGTCGTTGGCGCGGACGAGGCTGATCATGATCACGTCGCGTTCCTGTCCCTGGAAACCGTCTACCGTGTGGACGGTGATCAGACGGCGGAAAGGTTTGAAGAAGGCATTGCGTTTGATCAGTCCCCGGATATAATGCACCTGGGATTTGTAAGGGGAAATCAATCCGAAGTCGATGCTCTCGTCCAGGACGCGCTCTTTCCCGATCTTCTCTATATAAGTCTGCAAGGTCGAGACCAGCAGGTTCGCTTCGTCTTTATTGATACGGCTCATGCTGTCGGCAAGCTGGTCTTCTGTGAAATGGCAGTCCGCTGTGTCGAGCCAGACGACAGGCGTATCGTATTCCAGGATGCCGCGATGTTTCACCTCCGGTGCCGACTGCAACTCGTCGTTATAGAACCAGTGGGAGGGGAAGCGCATGATGTCGTCGTGCATCCGGTATTGTGTTTTCAGCAGCGAGACAACTTCCGGTTTGCTGTCCGTTACCTTTTGCATCAGCGTACAGTCCAGTCCGCCCCGTGCCGCCTCTATACATTTAATAGTAGGCGGGAGCTGGTGATGGTCGCCGGCCAGGATAACGCGGTCCGCCTTTCCGATGGCGATCCAACAGGCTGCTTCGAGTGCCTGTGCCGCCTCGTCGATAAACAGGGAGGTGAAGCTGCGGTTCATCAGCACCCGATTGGCAGAACCGACCAGTGTGCAGGCAACAACGCGCGCTTCGGCAAACAGTTCCGCATCGATCTTCACCTCTAACTCCGTTGCCCGGAAGCGGAGACGGGAAAGACGGTTGCGTGCCGTCTCTTTCTCGCTGTGGCTTTTCTTCCTCAGGTTGGATTGTATCTCGCGGATCGCTTTGCGGATGCCCCACAGTTCGGCATAGTCGGGATGCGATTCGAAACGGCGTTCGTAAGTGAAGGAAAGCATCTTGTCGTTTACCCGCGTCGGATTGCCGATGCGCAGGACGTTTATGCCGCGGTCCACTAACTTCTCCGCGATCCAGTCTACGGCTGTATTACTCTGTGCACAGACCATCACCTGGTTTTCACGATGCAAAGTCTCGTAGATCGCCTCTACCAAAGTCGTTGTCTTTCCGGTTCCGGGAGGGCCGTGTACGATCGAAACGTCTTTGGCCGCCAGCACATGGTTGACAGCCTCTTCCTGCGATCCGTTCAGCCAGGGGAAACGGATCGGGAAAAGTGTGCGCCGGCCTGCCGGTGTCTTTCCTAATAACACATCGCGCAGGTAAGCCAGGCGGTTTCCTTTGGCGCCTATGACGGCAGATAAGGCGCTGAACATCGTCTTGTAGCTGGTCTCGTCGAAATAGAGCTGTACGCCGATCTCGCTTTTCCCCTGAATATCGAACAGGGCGGAGGGCGAGGGCAATACTACAACCATGCGGTCGTCCTGCACGTAGCTGATAACAGCTGAGAAATTCAGGTATTCCGGTTTCCCATTTGCGCCCGTTGTGAAGAAACAAACCGGGCGCCCGTATTCGAAGTTGTGTTCTATCTCTTTGTCTTCCCGCCGTTCGATCTCGATGACGAGCTGGTTCAGCGAATTGTAATAGCTCCTTCCCGGCAAGACGGGATACCAGCAAAGTCCCTGCTGGATGCGCCGGTGTATTCCGGTCCGCTCGTTCTGTTCCCTGTACATCTCCTTTTCGTAGTCGAATTCTTTTTGCAGAAGATCCAACTGATGCTGCAAGTCTGCGGATGGAGTCTTATATTGAGTCGTCATTATTCTCGTTTTAATCGGTCGCAAACTTACATAAAAAAATGCAATCGGATAGGGGTTTTCGCCCTTTCCGGTGTCATAAAGTCGAACAGATGATTATCTTTGTTCATGGAATAAGAAGGATTAAAATAGGAAAATATGAAAAATAAAGTACTGTCTATATCGTTGTCTTTGTTGATTCTGACGGGTTGCGGATCGATGAAGAACATGAGTCGGGAAGACCGGGTCGGCTTTGGTGCGCAGATAGGGTCGTTTGTCGGCTGGCTCTTTGGCGGGGCTGTCGGATATGCTATTGACGACGAAGTAGGGGCTGACATCGGCTCTTTTGTCGGGACAGCTGTCGGAGGAATCGCCGGCGCTTCGATTGCCGCCAATGCAGGCGAAGTGAAGGTAGAGAAAAGAGAGCCCGGAAACTATACGCCTTCGTCCCATGTCCTTCTTCCCGATTTGCAGATTGAAGATATCTTCCTGGTGGAAGACAGCACCGCCCGTAACCAAAAGATCGATGCCGGGGAAACCTGCCATATCTCCTTAGTGATTGTCAACAACAGCTTTCAGGATGCTCTGGATGTCGAACCGGTAGTGAAAGTAAAGAAGGGGAAAAACATCAAACTGTCCGATCCGGTGCGGATAGCGAAGATCACGCGTGAAGACCGTATCACATACAACGTAACCGTACAGGCATCACCGAAGTTGCGTACCGGTGAAGCCGTCTTCAGTGTCCGCCTTCTGGAAGGACGCGGCAACGGGACGGATGAAGAAACTTTCACCGTCGAAACCGCAGGCAATAATGATAAATAACTATCTTTGCCGGATAATTAAGGAAAAAACTCTAAGTCCATGAACAAAACAACTCAAACACAAATCATCAAGCTTATACATCAGGAAGTAATCCCGGCTATCGGCTGTACGGAACCTGTTGCTGTCGCACTGGCTGCTGCCAAAGCTGCCGAAGTTTTAGGGTGCCGTCCGGAAAAGACGGAAGTATTCCTGAGTGCCAATATCCTGAAGAATGCAATGGGTGTCGGAATCCCCGGAACCGGAATGGTCGGGTTGCCGATCGCGATTGCCTTAGGTACGTTGATCGGTAAGTCGGCTTATGGCCTTGAAGTCTTGCGCGACCTGACGCCGGAAGCGCTTACTGGAGGTAAGCGGATGATTGAAGATAAATGTATTCATATCGCCTTAAAGGAGAATGTAGACAAACTGTATATCGAAGTGCTCTGTTCTGCCGGAGACGAAACCTCCCGGGTGATTATCTGCCATGAACATACGAATATCGTCTATGTGGAGAAGAACGGTTCGGTTCTGACCGACCTGCGGAAGGAAGGTGTCACCTGCGATGCTTCCGCCGAAGAAGACGAGCTGAAACTCTCTTTCTCGACCGTCTATGAGTTTGCCATGGAGATGCCGCTCGATGAAATCCGTTTCATCCTGGAAACTGCCGACCTGAACCGGAAAGCAGCTGAAGCTTCGCTCAAAGGTAATTTCGGTCATACGGTGAGCAAGACTGTATCCGGTGCCTACGGACGGAAATATATGGGCGATTCTGCCTATACGCATATGCTGGCGATGACTGCTGCAGCCTGCGATGCCCGCATGGACGGGGCGATGATCCCGGTGATGAGCAATTCCGGCAGCGGTAACCAGGGAATTGCAGCGACGCTTCCTGTTCTCTCTTTTGCCGAAGACATCGAATGTTCGGAAGAACAGTTGATCCGCGCCCTGATGTTAAGCCACTTGATGGTCATTTATATCAAGCAAAGCTTAGGACGCCTGTCCGCCCTTTGCGGATGCGTGGTGGCGGCTACGGGAGCCAGTTGCGGGATTACCTATCTGATGGGAGGTAATAAGGTGCAGATTTCTTATGCCATCAAGAATATGATCGGTAACATAACCGGCATGATCTGCGACGGCGCAAAGCCCAGTTGCGCCATGAAAGTTTCCAGCGGTGTCTCTACCGCTATGCTGTCCGCGTTGATGGCGATGGAAAACAAAGTCGTCACCCCCGTTGAAGGCATTATCGACGAAGATGTAGACAAATCGATCATCAATCTGACTTCTATCGGTTCCAAAGGGATGGAAGCGACCGATAAGTTGGTGTTGGACATTATGACCGGCAAATCCTGCTAATAGAAAGAAATATGCTGACCGATATCCGCCTGTTAAGCCAGCAATTGGCAAAACCAAAGTTCAAAACTCCTGAAGAGGTGGTTGCCTGGATGGGCGCTATCCAGGCTCAGGAGTACACAATGGCGAAATGGGCGGTCGGTTGCCGTTTGAAGTCTGCTACGTTGCAGGCTGTAGACGATGCACTTGCCAAAGGCGAAATCCTGCGCACCCATATCTTGCGTCCGACCTGGCATTTTGTTGCTGCCGGGGATATCCGTTGGATGCTGCAATTGTCAGGTGGGCGGATAAAGACGGCTTTCGAGTCGTATGCCAGAAGCAATAAAATTGAAATCCCCGAAAGCCTTTATATCCAGAGCAATAATCTTTTGGAAAAGCTGTTGGCTGGCAATAAGAGTTTAACCAAGCAAGAACTGGGTGAGGAGTTTGCACGATCCGGACTCGAGGCCGGCAATTACCCCATGCATCTTTTCTTGATCCGTGCAGAAGTGGATGGACTTATTTGCAGCGGTATCGACAAAGGGAAAAAGCCTACCTATGCCCTCTTGGATGAACGGGTGCCGCCGGTAAAGGAGCTGCACCGGGAAGAGGCGCTTGCTCGTCTGGCTACCCTCTATTTCCAAAGCCATTCCCCTGCTACGTTAGCCGATTTTATCTGGTGGTCCGGCCTGACAACGACCGATGCCCGCCATGCGGTCGGCCTGATCGAATGCGATTTGCTTACGGAACGGTATGATTCGGAAATTTTCTATCTGCATACTTCCTGTGACCAGAAAGCCCGTTGCCGGCAGGTGCTCCACCTGCTGCCTTCCTACGACGAATATCTGATCAGCTACAAAGACCGGACAACCGTCCTGCTCCGGGAGCATCATCCCAAGGCGTTCAATACTTTCGGCATTTTTTATCCGGTTATTCTCCATAATGGCCGCATCATCGGCAATTGGAAAAAAGCTACAAAGAAAAAAGCCCTCGTGCCTGAAGTCTCTTTCTTCAATGATGTTTCCGATATTCCGGAAGAGTTGCTGAAAAAGGCGGTTGACCGCTATTGTTATTTCTACGCTAAAGGATAAGCATTCCCCATAGACTGTGGAATTTTTACACACATTCTACAATCGACTCCACACTTTTCTTATTTTCCCCGTTTTCTTTAATCGCGCTTTATTGTATTGTATTTCAGTTTATTGGTGCATGTATGGCATCTCATTGACCGTTTCCGGCACATTCTTTGTTTTACTATTATCAGAATTAGATATTATCCTTCCCGAGATATTGTTTTCTGATTAGATATTTGATTAGAAAAAGCTTATCGATTAAATCCGCTTCGCCTGTGAAGGTAAAGCGGATTTTTTTATTGAAAAACAAGGGGTTGCTACTGTTTTTTTACTACATTTACAGAATAAATAAATCTAATATGAAATTCGAGAAAATAATATTGGCTATTATATCTGTGCTTGTGGCAGGCATGGGGGTTATATCTTGTAGCAGAGGCTATAGGCCGGAGATCGTGAATAACCCGTTAGAGGAAGAAGTCTATTATATTATCGGGCAAGTAAAAGAGGAAAATAGCCCTGTTGAAGGTGTAGTGGTGAGCTTTTCCGATACCCAGGTTGAAACCTCACACGAGGGATGGTATCAATTGCCTGTAAACCAAAAGGGAAAATGTATCGTTTCGTTTATGAAAGAAGGGTATATTCCGATTACTACAACAGTCTCGATACCGGAAGAAATGCAAGCCAGAAGCAGTGTGGCACTTCCCTTGCAGATGGCAAAGAAGAATCCTGTTGTTACGATTGATCCATCCAGGGATACGGTTATTGTTTATCCGGGAGCGGATAAACTGACTTCCATTATATTCCCCGCCGGCATATCCGATCAACCGATAGATGTCTCTGCTACAGAGTTTATCAACGGCCCTATGGTAGATATCGAGCATGCCGGTTTGGTTACCTTTGATCTGGAAGTGTCCGGGCCGGAGAAAACGCTCCCGGTAGAAATAATAAACCAGGCGAACCCTCTCTTGCACGTCGGACAGCTTGTGCATTGCGTAGAAGTGGACGGGCAATGGAAAGAGATGGCGGGAACGATTGGAACTTTTAACTGGCTGCGTAATATTCATGAGGCGACTATACAGTCTTCTTATGCGATACATTCGATAGGGCCTAAATTGGAGGTAGATACTATTCTAACATCTTTCGAAAGCGCAGGAGAGGTGGTCATCGATAACTTGGGCAGTTTGTTTGCCAAGGAGGTCGAGATCATGTCAAAGCAAAAAATGGGCTGGGAGATTACGTCTGATATGGATTCCTATTATTCTATTTTTCCGGGTTTGACAGACAGTGATTGCAAATATACGACTCAATCCTTATACAAAGTTTTAGCCTCTGTCAACGGCTCCTTGGCGGGGGTAAGCGAAACAGATGTCCCATTGGGTATCGCAAAGGTCAGTGGAGATACGAAAATGACCATTAAATTTTTTACCCGCGTGGACGATGTATCGCTTCAGTATATTTTAATGTTTCAAGGTATTTGGGATACTAAACAAATAAAATACAAAAGATATAGCGGCATGAACATCGAAATTGATTACCAATACGGTTCGAGCCATATTGGTAATCAAAAGTAGATTGTTCTTAGAACCATTTGATCTTTCTGAAAATAAGGAACGACAACGCAGACAATGCGATCGATACCAGGACGATCAGGGCAAAAGCGTGGGGCATACCTTCACCATAAACCGGGACGTTCATCCCGTAGAAACTGGCGATAAGAGTGGGGACCATCAGGATGATGGAGATTGAGGTCATGCGCTTCATGATGGTGTTCACATTGTTGGAAATGATGGAGGCGAAAGCATCCATCGTACCGGTCAGGATATCGCTGTAGATATTGACTGTCAGGTGCGCCTGTTTCAACTCGGTTTCCACATCCTCCAATAGCTCGTTATCCATATAGATCGGCTCCTGGAAAATACTTTGCAGTTTGGTAAGCATCACTTCATTGCCACGAATGGAAGTGTTGAAATAAACCATACTTTTTTCCAGTTTCATCAGCCGGAGCAAGTCTTCATTCCGGATGCTCTTTTCCAGGGCTTTCTCAGCATGTGCCACCTCATTATTGATCTGTTTCAGATACTTCAGGAACCAGACGGCAGACGAGTGGATAAGTCGCAGGATCAAATCATATTTATGGCGTACCACCACTTCCTTACGACGTGTATAGCGAATGAAATCGGGGATCAGTTCCGTCTTGTAATAGCAGACAGAAACGATCACTTCGTTGTTAGTCATGATTCCCAAAGGAATAGTCGTAAAAGGGATGCCGTGCTCCTGGCTTTGTACCGGGATACGGATAATTGTCAGTAACCAGTTACCTTCGTATTCGATACGCGGGCGTTCGTCCGTATCGGCCACATCACTTAAAAAAGATTCGGGAACATTGAATTCGTTTGTCAGGTAATGGATATCATCCGGTGTGGGACATTCTACATTAATCCAGCTGTTTGGAAGCCATTGGTCTTTTTCCACAAAACCGGCTTCACAATAAAGAAATGATCTCATTATTGCCTCCTTTCGTTGTTTTACAACGCGCAGAGGCAATGCTACAACCTCTCCGACGTTACTTGTTACTTACTGTTTTTGTTTCTCGCGGAATACTGTCGTCCATAATTTATAATTACTTTTTACGGCTGCAAAGATAGAAAAAATCGGCAAAACTGAACCCTATTGCTAATAAAAAGATTACAATAACCCCCTATTTCAGCCGTTTTTCTATTTCGTCCGAAATCTTGATCGATTTTGGATTGACTCTTTTCACGGTTTTAACCTCTCCGGCTGACAACAGAGAAAATGAGCTGCTGAACCCATTCCAAAAAGCATGCAATTTGTTTGTCGAAAACCGGAAACAGCGACAAAGTGATAAAGCTTAACTCCCGGAGAATCGAATATTTGAAAATAAAACGGACGGCGTCCCAAATATCGCAAGGAAATTCAGGTGCTTTTTTGCC
>QWCH01000320.1_pt1 | contig 94910 bp, 85 predicted proteins | sample 1972671 | NCBI WGS metagenome assembly QWCH01 (sample SAMN09866713, study PRJNA288562) | Human gut metagenome isolate term3_stool, whole genome shotgun sequencing... | isolation source: gut | host: Homo sapiens | place: USA: California
GCCACATAGCTTAAATGCTGTGTGGCTTTTTTTATATATAATAAACCCAACCTTTTATAAGGTTAAAAGACGGCAGTAATGTCGCCGAGAAAAGAGTATGTTACCGGTGGGAAAACCCTTAATCTTCACGACCGGTGGAAAAGGAGAAAATTATGTCAGTATTTAGTGAAATCGACACAATGAAGAACATTGATGTTGAAGAAGAGGAAAATGTTATGGTATTACCGAGAAGTGATAATAGTGTTTCTACAAATGAACCATTAACACCTGAAGTATTATCAGAACCTTCAAAAGAGGAAAAGGTGAAAACAACTGAAGTTTCCTCGGAAGAAAAAGATGAAGAAAAAGTGCAAATGCCTGAAATCAAGGTAGAGGATGTGCCAAACATCAATTACGATGATTTTAAGCCGATTATCAGTTTCGATAATGTTTCAGAAGATGAAATTATTGATACTGCATTAAATCGCCTTGCTCAGGACACTTATTTCGGAATTAACGGCTTGCCTTTAATTGCTTGCTTTTTGCACATTTATAACCGTGCAAAAACAGATATCAATTTCAGCAAACAGGTATTGATTAAGAGTAAAAACTTTTCCAAAGCTTTCGATTATTTGACAAAGCAGGTAAAGTCAATGTCTGTTGGTAACGGAATCGGTTTGGATCATCGCCAGATTTTTGCAATTCTTGATGATTATTATGACCTTGATGATGCCGTTATCGCTGAAAAAGAGGCTGAAGCTAAAGCAAAAGTCAAGGCTAAATCTAAAGCCAAAAAGACAAATGAAGGAACAACAAAGAAAGTTACTAAGAATGGCAGTACAAAAAAGAGTGCTGCTAAGCCTGATAAGAAAGTTGAGAAAGAGGAAGAAAAACCTCTTGATTTGTTTTCATTGTTGGGAGGTAGTAACTAATGTTGCCTTCTAAAAAGTCAATACGAAAAATGAGAACCCAGCCGTTTCCCGGTTGGGTTTTGTCATTCGTCAAAAATGCTGATGATTATTGCGGAAGCTTGATTATGTTTTCTATTAAGATAATCGAACATAAGAAATATCTCGTTGGCAAAGGAATCAATGCGGATGGAAAGTTTTTGTCTGTTATCAGCAAAGAGGGCGATATTCTAACTTTGCTCGAAAATGGCAGATGGTCTGTTGCATGCATAAATCAGCACGTTTCTTCTAATGCTACGGTATTTAACGGAGCTTGTGTTTATAAGTTTTTTAACGACGATGATAAAGACGGTAGAAGTGCCTATAACACACTTTGTTCCCATATATTATCTCGGAAAGAAAAACTGAAAATTATGCATATGGCAGAAAATCAGAAAGCCAAAAACGAAATGTGGGAATGTGTACTTAAAGCATCTCGTGAGTTTATATCATTTTGTTATGACGATTACGGCTATAAAGTTGTATTCTCCACAAATGACAGAAAAACAGGGTTTTGTGGAAAGTGTTTTAAAAAAATCGCTTTTCAAAAAAATCTTGTATCAAGGCATAACTACAAATGCCCGTACTGTCATAAGAATCTGACAGCTGTATCATATAAGCAATTATCAAGCAGATACAAATTTAAGTGCTATTCGATGCTTGATATATATGATGACGATAGACTTATGGTAAGACATTTCGATGTATCTGAAGTGATTAGAGCAAAAGTTGAGTCAGGCTATATTCAAGAAATAAAAGCTGACCGCAGTATAGATGAATATGAAAGAGATTTGTTTGACCTAAACAGAACTTCATTCAGTTATCATATACGCAAATATGATTACACAACCGGTGTCTTGTTCTGGCAAAATTCTAAACCGAGTGAGGGTTATCACTTGGTTGGAATGTTACCCAACAGATACTATGAATCTGAAAAGATATATAAAGGAAATCTTAATAGTATTACTCAGAAGATTTCCGGTATATCTGATGTGATAGACTCAATCTCGCATTGTATTTCCAATGGTGTAGTTGATTCTCAAAGACTTGAAGAACTTATTCTTGGCAGTAAAAATACAATACTTGCTGAAAAGCTCGAAAAAATTGGTTTGATAAATTTGTCATCTCATGTAATTTTTCAATCCATAAGAAGCTTTTGTTATGACGCAAAATTCAATGAATATCTTCCGTATACAGTAAAAGAATTCATTAAGTGCAATAAGCGTTTTCTTAAATTTGCTGTTGAGAATAATATTGACTATCTAACATTGCGTTGTATGCAACACTTCAACGAAAAGTTTACCGATAAATTTGAGGATTTTATGCTTGCCTATAACTACTGTAAAAGTAAGAAGGGTGAAAATGTTCCAAATTCAGTCAATCGTATTGTTGATTTTTGCGTAACATACAAAGTGACGGTTAGACAGGTTGTGTCTTATCTTGAGAAGCAGTCAGGAAGCATAATCGAATTACAAGATTATGTGAGTATGTATCTTGAGGCATATAGCTTGAGTCACAATACAACATATTCGGTTCTTGAGTACAGCAAACATTTTCTGTTTCCGCAGGACCTTATGCAATCTCACGATGATGCACTTAATTGGCTTAACAGAGAGAAAGATAAGCGAGAAAAAAAGAAAATTATTAAAAAGAACAAGATGCTGTTATCTATTATTGAACCGTTACATGAATTGGACGGCAAAGATATTGGTAATTTCAAGTTTTCTTTTCCTCACAGCAAGTCAGATTTTGTACATCAAGGAGATTTGATGCACATTTGTGTAGGTAAATTCAATTATTTTGACAAGATGTGTGAGGGAAAAAATTATATTTGTTTTGTTGCAAAGGCAAACAAGCCTTATGCAACGGTAGAATTTAAGAAAGAAGAAAACAATCAGCTTTCTCTCGTACAAGCGAGAGCGTATGGGAATGGGAATGTTACCTCGGACTGTACAGAGCAAATTAACAAATTTAAAAATTTGCTTGAAGCTACTGTTTTATCAAATTTATTAAAGAAATAAAAGGAGTATTATTATGAAAAAAATGAGTTTTACAATTACAACAACACTTAAAGATAAACTTGCTCTTATGAGTAAAATTTATATGAGCAACAGAAAATCAGGAATATATCCTATGGCTGTTATGGCAGACCGCAAAGGTTTCTTTCATTGTTGCAGTATAGCAGACACGCTTTCATACAAATTAGGTTCAGATGAACTCGGTATGATTCCTGAGCTTCCTGATGAGGCAATCATATTTCCAGACGGCGTAGTACGACTCATATTGTCAATGCCTGCCGGAACAACTCTTGATATTGAAAGCGAAGGTAATTGCGTATCTGTAAAAACACGCGGTAAAAAATCATCTTGCAAATTCAATGTCGAAAGTAAGGATTTTCCTACAATTGAGGAAATCAATCCTACCGAATTGAATTTTGCTATGATTGAAAGCAGTTTCATTCGTACTGCACTTGAAAATTGTGCGTTTGCGATGAGTACCAACAATTCAAAGCCCATATTTACAGGGCTGAATTTCGTGTGCAAAAACGGAATGCTTGAAGCTTATGCAATTGATGGTTTCAAGATTGCAAGAAGCAGAATCAAGTCGGAAGGTGAGTTTACATTTACGATTACAAAAGACGCGGTATCCATATTGATGTGTTGCCTGAAAAGTGCTAACAGTAAAATCAATATCGGCATTAACAAATCAGGAAACAAGGCAGTCTTTATCGTTGATAACCAAACCGTGTTGAGAACATCATTGCTGACCGGCACTTTAATGGAAGTTGATACTTTTTTTGTTGAACATGAAAAATCTGTAAAAGTAGATACAGCCTTACTTTTGGGCGTGCTTAAACAGATAACTACTGTTGCCACAAAAGACGAGGTATTGGTCGTTATGACGATAAGTGATGACAATATGAGCTTATCTTATAATGGCAAAACAGCTACATATGTTGACACGGTTCCGATCGAGACTCAGGGTATTACTTCTGAATCTCCTGAAAGAATCGGAATCAATGTAGGTTACTTAACTGATTGTGTTAAAGCAGTTAATGATGATAATGTTTCATTATCAATCAAAAATGCTTTAAATCCAATTATTATCAAAGGCAAAACAGAAACTGAAACTGTTTTGGTTCCAATGCGTATAGCAGAAAAGTAATTAATGAAATGTGAGGTGCTTAATTTAAGCACCTCACAATTTTATAAAAGGAGAAACAAATATGTTATTATACACAACCATTGACAGATGGTATCTCAATCATAATTCCGCTGAAATTGTGGATTTATATTATAATCCCGATTCAAACGCCGGAGGACAGTATGTCGAAAATCATATTTCATATGACTTGATTAAAGAGTCATATATAAACTCAGAAGGTGACACAGATGTATTTTTTGATCTGCTTGATTCACAATGTCTTCAGTATTGTATCGACAAAGGTACCGATATATATGATTGGTTTGACGATATTATGAGGCATCTCGATAACGGAACATCAGAAGATATTGTATATGTTAAATCAAATTCAGACGATGACGCATATTATCTGACAAAGCCTGTACTGTTTGACCGTGACGAAGAAGTCATGAATAGACTTGTAGTTATTGCAACTGTTCCAACTATGGACAATCCCTGCGGTATTCCTTCAAATGCAATGACCGAAGATGAATACTTAGGTTTTAAAGGTTGTAGTTCACCTGTCAGCGGCTATGTTCTTGACAAGCTCAGATGCAATAGACAGTTGAAATCTGAACAAGGAAAACGCAAATTTGAGAAGGAATGTAAAATTGCTGCTGATAAGTATCGTATTATCAGAGAAAATGAAAAGCAAAATTATGACTTCCTTTTAAGTTGTGATATTCTTCGTGACAAAACACCCACTGAAAAGTTGTTGACAAAAGCTCATGGTCATTCCGATAATTCCTCTGTGCAAGCTGCAAGACGTATGCTTGCAAAACGAGGCTATGATTGGAAATCAGGCAAAATTTTGGAGGCTTAATTATGTATAAAACAATAACAGAAACTTTTCCTGAAGAGCTTATTGAAATGCTTGAAGAGGAAGATTTTGAATTTATAAGTGAAGAAATAAATAACGGAATTGCTACATTGCATTTTTACAGTCCGGCAGATCAAGAATGTCTTTATGATATTGATATTTCCTATTTCATTGAACAGGAAATCCCAATTAACTGGTCTGAATTGGCTTGCGATGCATTGTCAAATCATTTGAATTTTGATGTGTCAGAACACGCTGTAATTTGGCTTGACGAGTCCGGTCACGGAAAAAATGGTGCACCATATGATATGAAAGATGTGTATGAAGATTTCGAGTGGGTTAAGAATCGTATTCTTACACTTGTTGAAATTTTTAATCGTTATAACAAAGTCGCAATTAATGATGTATGGCAGTTAAGTTGTACTTAACTGGTGTGCAAAAAATAATAGGAGGTTTCATTATGAGTAAAATATATTCACTTGAAGATGCAAAAAAACTTATTTCAGACTTTGTTGAGGAAGAATATGGTAATGAAAAAGTTGATTTTTCAGATTTATCATCCATTGATGTTGCTTACACAACTACAGATGATGAATTGTACGATGTACAAACAAAAATAAATCTTGAAAACTTCTCTATCAACTACTTTCTTGACGGCAATATCATCAAGACAGAAGGTTATGGTTCTTTACAAGAATTGTGTGTCTTGGCATTATCCTGCCTTTCTTTTGACTGGCTGATTGAGCCTGCAATTGATTATTGGTATGATGAATGTGTTAAAGGAGATATGTAATTATGATTGAATCTCATTCTGAACAAAAAATTATCGTAATATAAGTGAGGAGGCTGATTACTAATGAAACTAAAAGTTGAATCAGTTAGGTCAGAGTTCTATTCTGTATCATATGAGAACAATAATGATAATGCAATGTTTTATTTTGATTTGACAAATTACACTCTCATTGTTGTATCAAACAGAGGAAATTTCATTGGCAAGTGGCACAATAACGATGATAAGTCGTTTCTTGAGCTTATTTGTGATACAGACAAATTGCAGTTTTTGTCTCACATTGCTGTCAAAGACACCTACAATAAAGTGGTAACTTGGGAAAACATAAAGAAGTATTTGTTCGATACTCTTGATGGAAAAACTCCTGATTTTTCTTTGGCAGATATCGAGGATGCCTGTTATGATTGCCTTACTGAATCTACCTTGTGTAGTGAAATATACGGTATTTTGAGATGTTCTCACTTCTATTTTTTAGATTCAGCTGCAGAAGAAAATATAGCAATGGCTATAGAATCTGATTACAGCGTTGAAGCTTATATGATAGCTAATGTGTTTGATGAGCAAATCAAACCGTATATTAAGTTGTGTATTGAAAAAACCTCAGACAGTACAAACGATTGGCTTGATAAGGAAATTGAAGTTGATGGAATCACATGCTCCGCAATTGTATGCCCTCATTGTATGACATTTTTCAATTCGTCAATGATCTACGGAAATTATTGTCCACAATGTGGAGCAAGAATGATTCATACAACCAAGTAATACCAAGTCTTAACAAAAAACATTGACCACACAAGAGCAAATTAGTTCTTGTGTGGTCTTTTTTTATTACACGACTGTTAAAAAATCATAGAGCAACAAAATCAATAATTTTTAATATATCAGTATGCTATACTGATTGTGAACTCTGAAAGAGGTGAGAAATGAGTAAAACAGAAAAATACACAAATACCAAAAGTAAGGTGGTTGTGGAAAATTTTTACAAGACTACTGATAAAGAAGCTCAGAAGATGCTTTTTAACGAGCAGTATGCTCGAATGATCAATGCAAAAAATGCTAAGTTATAATGCTAAATTTGATAATTATTAATGCGTGCGATATTTACAAAGTGCAGAAGATATGATATAATGTGCACGATTTACAAGAAAGGTATCGTATCATTGTATGCACCTGTGATTCACGCTAGGAGCATTTTATGATCGAACAAATTAAAGCAGCACTATATGTGCGACTGTCGCAAGAGGACAGAAATAAACTTCATCCCGAAGATAATAGTGAAAGCATAAATAACCAAATTATGTTATTAAAATCTCGCTGTGAAAAAGAGGGATGGATAATATACGACATATATAATGACGATGATTTTTCAGGATCCGACCGACAACGACCGGAATTCAACAGAATGATTGAGGATGCACGGTTACATAAGTTTGATGTTTTGCTATGTAAAACACAATCACGATTTTGCCGTGATCTGGAACTTGTAGAGCATTACCTAAACTATATGTTTCCGGTGTGGAACATTCGCTTTTTGAGTATTATTGACAATGCGGATACTTCTAATAGACAGAACCGAAAAGCACGACAAATCAATGGACTCATAGACCAATGGTACCTTGAGGATATATCTGAAAATGTTAAAGCAGTTTTGTCTGCAAAGCGTAAAAAGGGAGAATGGGTAGGTAGTCAAGCTCCTTACGGCTATGCCAAATCACCTGAAGATAAGCATAAACTTATTATAGATGAACCTGCAGCAAAGATTGTACGATACATTTACAGATTATACATCAATGGCTTAGGTTATGCGTCAATAGTACGCAGACTTAATGACGAACAAATACCGCCTCCTGCAAAGTATAAGAATCTTAAAGAAGTATCCTCGCATAAAAAAACAGCTACGAGAGGATTATGGTGCTATTATACTATTCAGAAGATATTAAGCAGTCAGGTGTATATCGGTAATACTGTTCAAGGCAAGAGTGAAAAATTATCTTATAAAGGTGAAGAACGGCGATATAAACCTCAAAGCGAGTGGGATATTGTCGAAAATACTCACGATGCAATTGTTAGTTATGATACTTGGCATAAGGCACAGATAATACGCTCAACAAGAAGTACTCCCTATAAACAGGATATGAAAAATACGGTGTTCTCGCGAATGTGTAAATGTGTGTATTGTGGTGCTACACTCAATAAACATACTTATCATAATTCACCAATGCTTGAATGTCCTACTAAACACATTAAAACGGGAATATGTCCCGGATGTGTCATAACCGTAAAAAGACTTGAAGAAATTGTGATTGATGAAATCAAGGACCATTGTCAAAGGTTAATGGATGTTTCTGCTGTCAAAAGTAAGATTGATTCTAATGTTGAAATAAATAATCGTCGTCAGGAAATTTTAAAATCAATTGAATCCGCAATAAAAAAGCAAAAATTATTAAAAAATAGACTAACTTCCTTATACATGGATAAAGCTGATGGAATAATATCTATTAAGGACTATTATCAATTTAAAAATGCAATAGATGCGGATTCCGTAGAAATTGATACCACTATTAAATTGCTTGAATCAAAGTTATTGAGTATAGATGATGAGATTAAGGCACTTGAAAGCAATCATACAATAGTGAATCAATACAGTAATATTGAAAAATTGACACATAATGAACTTATGTTTTTGGTTGACTATATCGAAGTCGGCGGAACAAGAGATAACAGAATAGTCCGAATTCATTGGAAATTCTGAGGAATGTTTTGATGTATCCTTTTATACAACGCAGGGCAACCCGTGATCACAAGAGATAATGTCACCATGCAGATTGACACGGTTGTGTATTTTGAAATTACCGATCCAAAGCTTTATACTTACGGTGTAGAAAGACCGCTCAGCGCTATTGAAAATCTTACTGCAACAACATTGCGTAATATCATCGGTGATCTTGAGCTTGATAACACTCTCACATCCCGTGATACAATCAACGGTAAAATCAGAGTGATTCTTGACGAGGCAACCGACGCATGGGGCATTAAGGTAATCCGTGTCGAGCTTAAAAACATTCTTCCGCCCCGTGAAATTCAGGATGCGATGGAAAAGCAGATGAAGGCAGAGCGTGAGCGCCGTGCAAGAATTCTTGATGCAGAGGGTGAAAAACGCAGTCAGATTCTCGTTGCAGAGGGTATGAAGGAATCTGCAATTCTTAAAGCCGACGCTGTTAAGGAGCAGAAAATCCGTGAGGCACAGGGTGAAGCTGAGGCTATTCTCACTGTTCAGAAAGCTAATGCAGACGCACTTAAAATGCTCAATGAGGCTTCTCCTACCGATAGAATTATTCAGCTTAAATCGCTTGAGGCATTCGGTAAAGCCGCTGACGGCAAGGCTACAAAGATTATCATTCCTTCAGATATTCAGGGACTTGCGGGCAATGTTACCGCAATTAAAGAACTCTGGAAAGATGATGTGACAAAGGCATAAAGAATGTGAAATTTACGGCAATTTTTCGGGCACAGAATTCTGTGTCCGATTTGTTGCATAAAATTGTGGGGGATAGGAAATGCAATTTTTACTCGACCTGTTGTGGTACTTCGTAATTTTCTCGTTTTTTGGCTGGGTGGCGAGCAGTTTCCGTTCGCTTCTTCTTGAGAAAAAATTCAGTAACAACGGTTTTTTGACATCGCCGTTTTGTCCTATGTACGGATTTTCGGCGGTTATTTGTTATACGGCACTAAAACCGTTTGAAAACAGCAAGCTGATTTTATTCATCGGTTCAACTCTGATATTATCTGCACTTATGGTTGTGGTCGGTGTGATTGTAGAAAAAACTCTCAAATTCAAGCCATGGGATTTTTCTTCCTCGAAATTCAGCATAGGCAATTATATAACTTTTCCTTATGCACTTTTTCTCGGATTGCTCGGTATGCTGCTTGTCGGATTGATAATTCCGGTGCTTCGCACAGCCGTTGAAGCAATTCCTTTCTGGGTAAGTCTTATTCTTGTTCTTTGCTTCTGCGGAATTATTGTAATTGATTATGTTTTTTCAATGATAACAACAATCCGTCTGCTCAGAAGAATTGCAAAGCTTAAAAATTCTTCCGAGCTTATGGATAAAGGTGCAACAGAGGTTGAAATTCAGGAACTTGAAGAAAACTACAACCGACTTTTTACAGAGAATATTTTAAGAAAAAGACTTGCACACGCTTATCCCGACCTCACTCATATGGCTTATGTAAAGCAAATTAATGCTAAAATTGAGGAGATTAAGCAGGATAATATGAAAGAATATACACAAACCTTTGAAAGCAAAGAGGACAAGCCGTTTGCTTACGGATTCTGTTTTACAAAGCTTTTTTATCTGTTTGTGATCGGTTCTTTCATTGGCACGATTCTCGAAACAATATGGGCATTCTGCGTTGATGGACATTTTGAAATGCGTGTCGGTATGGTTTACGGTCCGTTTATTCCTGTTTACGGCGGCGGTGCGTGTTTTCTGACAGCCGCTTTGTATAAGCTTTACAAGCTTAATGATACGCTTGTTTTTGTGATAAGTGCTTTTGTCGGAGCAGGTTTTGAGTATTTCTGTTCATGGTTGCAGGAGCAGATGTTCGGCACGGTTTCATGGGACTACAGTGACACTCCGTTTAACCTTGACGGCAGAACTAATCTTATGTATGCCCTTATCTGGGGATTCCTCGGTCTTGTCTGGGTGCGTTATCTGTATCCGTGGACAGCAAAGCTTATTGAAAAAATCCCTAAAAGAGCAGGTGCAATTATTACAACATTTCTGATTGTATTTATGGCATTCAACGGCTTTATGTCCGTAACAGCTACGGCAAGATGGACTCAGAGAACAGAGGGAGTGCCTGCGTCAAACAGCTTTGAAGAATATCTCGATGAAAAGTTCGATAACGAAAAGATGGAATTTCTTTTTCCGGGTATGAAAAAGGCTGCAGAGGCGGGAGTTACAACCGAGGGCATAATTTCCAACGAAAGACCGTATCTTGATGCTACAGATCCCGATAACGGCATGAAAATCGAACAGGGAAAAGATGTTTCCGAGATTGATTAATATCTTGAAGTGGCTATGCTTTGCACAGTCACTTTTTGCTTTTTGGCGGTATTTTAAAAATAATTTCGCCTGACTATTGAATTTTAACCGATTTTTTTATATAATTAATTAGTAATGCTTTATTTATGTCGATTCAAAGCATAGATTGGCATATTTGTCCTGACTTTGTCTGCCCACGGCACGGTTTTTGCGGCAATTTATCAAGTGGGCGGAAAGGCTATGAGTAATTATGAAAAAGGTTGCAATTATTATGGGCTCCGACAGTGATTTTCCCGTAGTATCAAAGGCTGTCAGTAAACTCAAAGAATTTGGCGTAGAGTATGAGGTTCATGTAATGAGCGCACACCGTACCCCCGATGCGGCAATTAAGTTTTCAGCAGAGGCTAAAAAGAACGGTTTTGGCGTAATCATTGCTGCAGCAGGTATGGCGGCACATCTCGCAGGTGTTCTTGCGGCAAAAACAACCCTTCCTGTGATAGGAATCCCATGTAAGTCGGCTCAGCTTGACGGTATGGATGCTCTTCTTGCAACAGTTATGATGCCTACAGGAATTCCGGTTGCAACAGTAGCAGTTGACGGTGCGGCTAACGCTGCAATTCTTGCCGTTGAAATGCTCGCACTTTCCGACGATTCTCTTGCAGAGAAGCTTGAAAATATGAAAGCTGATATGGAAAAAGGCGTTGCCGAAAAAGATAGGGCAATGCAGGCTAAGGTGGCAGAGCTTTGATTAAGAACTATGTAGATATTGACACAAAACTTGACAAAGTAAATGACGAGTGCGGTGTGTTCGGTATTTACCGTAATGATGACGATATCGATGTTGTTGCCGCCGCAAATGACGCACTCTACAGTCTTCAGCACAGGGGACAACAGAGTGCAGGTATCACCGTGAATAAAGACGGTGAATTTACAACTGTCAAGGAACTCGGCATGGTGTCCGAGATTTTTACGCCCAAAGCACTTGAAAAACTTCCAAACGGTAAGATTGCAGTCGGTCATGTCCGTTACACTTCATCGGAATCACTCGACCGTGCATCTAACCAGCCGCTTGTTATGCGATATATTCAGGGTTCAATCGGTATTGCAAGCAACGGCTCAATTACAAACTTCAATGAAATAAGGCAGGAGCTTGAAACAGGCGGCGCTGTTTTTCAGTCCAATTCTAATGCTGAAATTATGGCTTATGTTATCGCAACCGAAAGATGTGTAACAGACACGCTTGAAGATGCTGTTCTTTCTTCAATGAGAAAGCTCAAGGGCGCTTACTCAACTGTAATTTGCGCACCGAGCCGTCTTATCGGCTTCCGTGATATGCACGGATTTCGTCCGCTCTGTATCGGCAAACTCAAAAACAGCTGGATTTTCACTTCCGAAAGCTGTGTTATCGACAGTCTCGGCGGTGAATTTGTCCGTGATGTTGAGCCGGGCGAAATGGTAGTAGTTGACGAAGAAGGCTTTCACAGCTACAAATTAAAGCTTTTGCCCGATAAAACATCTTTCTGCCTTTTTGAATATGTATATATCGCAAGACCGGACAGCGTAATCAACGGTGTCTGCGTACATAATGCAAGATTCAGAGCAGGTGAACTTCTTTATGACGAGTTCCCGATTGAGGCGGATATGGTGTGCGGTGTTCCCGATTCGGGACTTATTGCCGCACAGGGTTATGCAAAGGCTTCGGGTATCCCGTTCAGCACAGGTTTTGTCAAAAACAAATATATCGGCAGAACAGTAGGTTCGGGTAAAGATAAAAAGAAAAGACTTCTCAGGACAAGACTTACCGCTTTGAAGGCTAATGTTAAAGGCAAGAGAGTTGTTATTATTGACGACTCAATCGTCAGAGGTGAAACCTCAAAGCATATTGTTCGTCTTATGCGTGAGGCAGGAGCTGCCGAGGTGCATATGCTCATCAGCTCACCTCCGTTTGTATGTCCGTGCTACTTTGGTGTGGACATTCACGATAAAGAAAGTCTTATTGCAAACAAGTTGACAACAAGTGAAATCTGTGAATATATCGGTGCAGATTCACTTGGTTATCTCAGTATAAACAGTCTCAGAAAAATTGCTGAGGGTGCAAATATAGAATTCTGTGACGGTTGTTTCACGGGCAGCTATGACGCTGAAATTCCGAGAACAATCTTTGTAGATAAATACGCTAAAAAAATTAACAGAAAGTGACGGAGTGATTACAATGAACAACAGCTTTTCCGAAAGCTACAAAGCGGCAGGTGTTGATGTAACAGCAGGCTATAAGTCTGTAGAGCTTATGAAAAAGCATGTGGCACGCACAAAAATTGACGGTGTTATTTCAGGCATCGGCGGTTTCGGCGGACTTTTTGCCCCTGATTTCAAAGATATGGAAGAGCCTGTACTTGTCAGCGGTACTGACGGTGTAGGCACAAAAATCAAGCTTGCTTTTCTTCTTGACAAGCATGACACAATCGGTATTGACGCAGTTGCAATGTGCGTAAACGATGTAATTTGCTGTGGAGCAAAACCTCTTTTCTTCCTCGATTATATCGCAATCGGCAAGAACTATCCCGAAAAGGTAGCTGAAATTGTATCAGGCATTGCAGAAGGCTGTGTTCAGTCCGGTTGTGCTCTTATCGGCGGTGAAACTGCAGAGCATCCGGGTCTTATGCCTATTGATGAATATGATGTTGCAGGTTTCAGCGTTGGTATTGCAGACAAGCCAAAGATGATTGACGGTTCAAAGCTTTGCGAGGGTGATGTACTTTTAGGACTCCGTTCTTCGGGTGTTCACTCAAACGGTTTTTCGCTTGTCAGAAAAATCTTTGATATCAACGAGGAAACAATCAATGCCGAGTATCCTGAGCTTGACAAAACTCTCGGTGAAACATTGCTCACTCCAACAAAAATTTATGTAAAACCTCTTCTCGCTCTTATGGATAAGGTTGATGTAAAGGCTGTATCACACATCACGGGCGGCGGTTTCTATGAAAACATTCCCCGTATGCTTACAGACGGTCTTTCAGCCAAAATCAAAAAGGAAAATATTCCTGTTCTTCCTATTTTCAAGCTTATGCAGAGAGTAGGTAATATCCCCGAGCACGATATGTTCAACACATTCAATATGGGTGTAGGTATGATAATCGCCGTTGCCAAGGAAGATGCAGACAAGGCTCTTGAGGTCCTTGCGGCTAACGGTGAAGACGCTGTTGTACTCGGTGAAGTAATCAGCGGTAATGACGGAGTAGTGTTTGAATAATGAAAAATATTGCAGTTCTTGTGTCGGGCGGCGGCACAAATCTTCAGGCACTTATTGACGCTCAGAACAGGGGAGAGATTAAAAACGGAAAAATCTCTCTTGTTGTGTCCTCAAATCCAAACGCTTATGCACTTGAAAGAGCAAAAAACAATTCGATTGCAACTGAGGTTATCAGGAGAAAAGACTATGCCGAATTTGATGAGTATGATTCTGCTGTAACCGAGCTTTTGAAATCCAAGGATGTTGACCTTGTTGTTCTTGCGGGATTTATGACTATTCTCGGAAAGCAGTTTATTTCTGCTTTTGAAAACAGAATAATCAATATCCATCCGTCGCTTATTCCGTCATTCTGCGGCGAGGGCTATTACGGACTCAGAGTTCATGAGGAGGCTCTTAACAGAGGCGTCAAGGTAACGGGTGCTACCGCACATTTTGTAAACGAAGTGTGCGACGGCGGTCCCATTATCATTCAGAAAGCCGTTGAAATTCAGAACGGTGACACACCCGAAATTCTTCAGAAAAGAGTTATGGAACAGGCTGAATGGAAGATTCTTCCAAGGGCAGTTTCGCTTTTCTGCGAAGATAAAATTATAGTAAAAGACAATAAAACCGAAATTCTTGACTAACGGAGGAAAAATATGAAACCTGTATCACTTTACAATGACATTGCTTCAACTTCATATCCTGGCAGAGGCATTGTAATCGGCAAAAGTGCAGACGGCTCAAAGGCTGTTATTGCATACTTCATTATGGGCAGAAGCGAAAACAGCAGAAACAGAGTGTTTGCAGAAACCGAGGACGGAATCAAAACTCAGGCTTTTGATCCGTCAAAGCTTGTTGATCCGTCACTTATCATCTATTCTCCCGTAAGAGTTCTCGGCAACAAAACTATCGTTACTAACGGTGACCAGACAGATACTGTTTATGACCTTATGAATGAAGGTCAGACATTTGAACAGTCACTCACAACAAGGGAATTTGAGCCTGACGGTCCTAACTACACTCCACGAATTTCAGGTATTGTTGAGTGCGAAAACGGCAAGATGAACTATGCAATGTCAATTCTCAAAAGTGCAGACGGCAATCCCGATTGTTGCGAAAGATACACATTTACATATGACAAGCCGATAAACGGTCTTGGCAGATTCATTCACACATATATGAGTGACGGCAATCCGCTTCCGAGCTTTGAGGGTGAACCTACACTCGTAGAAATCGGTAACGATGATATTGACACATTTGCCGAGAAAATCTGGAATTCTCTCAATGAGGATAACAAGGTTTCACTTTTTGTACGCTATATTGACATTGCTTCAAATAAGGCAGAGTCAAGAATTATCAATAAAAACAAGTAATTTATTTTTCGGAAAGGATGAATCCAATGAACGAACTTGCTTTAAAATACGGCTGTAACCCGAATCAGAAGCCTTCGAGAATTTTCATGCAGGACGGCAAAGATCTTCCTGTTGAGGTTCTCAACGGCAAACCCGGTTATATCAACTTTCTCGATGCATTTAACTCATGGCAGCTCGTAAAGGAACTCAAAGCGGCAACAGGTCTTCCTGCGGCTGCGTCATTCAAGCATGTAAGTCCTGCCGGTGCGGCAGTTGCAACTGAGCTTTCTGACACACTCAAGAAAATCTACTTTGTAGATGACCTTGAACTTTCTCCGATTGCAAGCGCATATGCAATGGCAAGAGGTGCAGACAGAATGTCGTCATACGGTGACTGGGTGGCTCTTTCCGATACTTGCGATGTTCAGACTGCAATCCTCCTCAAGAGAGAGGTTTCTGACGGTATTATTGCTCCTGACTATACTCCCGAGGCTCTTGAAGTCCTCAAGTCAAAAAAGAAAGGCAACTATAATGTCGTAAAAATCGACCCGAACTATGTTCCTGCTCCTATTGAGCATAAGGATGTTTTCGGCATTACATTTGAGCAGGGCAGAAATGAACTCAAAATTGACGAAGAAATGCTCCTTCAGAACATTGTAACAGATAATAAGAATTTTACAGAGGAAGCTAAGCGTGACCTTCTTGTTGCTCTTATTACTCTTAAATATACTCAGTCTAATTCTGTTTGCTACGCAAAGGGCGGTCAGGCAATCGGTGTAGGTGCAGGTCAGCAGTCAAGAATTCACTGCACAAGACTTGCAGGCAATAAGGCTGATATCTGGTATCTCAGACAGCATCCGAAGGTTATGAACCTTCCGTTTGTCGACAACATCCGCCGTCCTGACAGAGATAACACTATTGATGTTTACATTTCTGATGATTATGAGGATGTGCTTGCTGACGGTATATGGCAGCAGTTCTTCAAAACTAAGCCCGAACCTCTTACAAAGGAAGAGAAAAAGGCTTGGCTTGCAACATTTGACGGTGTTTCACTCGGTTCTGACGCATTCTTCCCATTCGGTGACAACATTGAAAGAGCAAAGCGTTCAGGTGTTAAATTTGTTGCACAGCCTGGCGGTTCAATTCGTGATGATAATGTTATTGAAACCTGCAATAAATACAATATGACAATGTCATTTACGGGTATTCGTCTTTTCCATCACTGATAGAGGTGCGGTTATGAAAATTTTAATGATTGGTTCGGGCGGCAGAGAGCACGCTTTAATTAAAAAGCTTCTTGAAAGTCCTAAATGCACAAAGCTTTATTGCGCTCCCGGCAACGGCGGTATTTCAAGAGATGCCGAGCTTGTTAATATCGGAGTTATGGATAAAGAAAATATGGTTAGGTTTGCAAAGGACAATGCAATTGACCTCGTTTTTGTAGCTCCTGATGATCCGCTTGCTGACGGTATGGTTGACGCTATGCAGGAGGCTGGAATCAGAGCATTCGGTCCTAATGCAAATGCCGCTATTATTGAGGCGTCAAAGGTTTTCTCAAAAAATCTCATGAAGAAATACGGCATACCTACTGCAAAGTATGAAGTATTCAATGACGCTCAGAAAGCAATTGACTATATAAAGAACGAAAATACCGCTCCCGTTGTTGTAAAGGCTGACGGCCTTGCACTCGGCAAGGGTGTAATTATTGCTCAATCTGTTGATGAGGCAATTGAAGCAGTCAAAGAAATTATGGAGGACAAGAAGTTTGGTGACTCAGGTAACAATATCGTTATCGAAGAGTTTCTTACAGGTCCCGAGGTTTCTGTTCTTGCATTTACAGATGGTAAGTGCGTAAAACCTATGGTCAGCTCAAAAGACCACAAGCGTGCTTTTGATAATGACGAAGGTCTTAACACAGGCGGTATGGGCACAATCAGCCCGAACCCGTATTATACAGATGAGATTGCCAAGGAATGTATGGATACAATCTTTATCCCTACAATTGAGGCGATGAATAAAGAGGGCAGACCTTTTAAGGGTTGTCTATACTTTGGACTTATGATTACACCAAACGGTCCAAAGGTTATTGAATACAATGCCCGTTTCGGCGATCCTGAGGCTCAGGTTGTTCTTCCAAGACTTAAAACCGACCTTGTAGATATCTGCGAGGCTGTTATTGACGAAAAGCTTTCCAACCTTGACATTGAATGGGACAACGGTGCTGCGGCTTGTGTTGTTATGGCAAGCGGCGGATATCCTGTTTCATATAAAAAGGGTATAGAGATGTTCGGTCTTAATGATAACGGCGGTGTCGATGGTGCAATCGTTTATCATGCCGGCACTAAGTACGAAAACGGAAAGTTCTATACAAACGGCGGTCGAGTTCTCGGTGTTACTGCAACAGCGGATACACTTGATGAGGCACTTGAAAAGGCATATGCCGCAGTAGAAAAAATTTCCTTTGAAGGCGCTCATTACAGGCACGATATCGGCAAAACTAAATAATATATTAAGAGCCACTCATTAAGAGCGGCTCTTTTTTCAGCCTGCATTTTTAATCTGCAGTCTTAATTTGTCAGAAATCATGGCAATGAATTCGCTGTTTGTGGGCTTACCTCTGTCGTTGTGAATTGTATATCCGAAATATGAGTTCAGAACATCAATGTCACCTCGATCCCATGCAACCTCAATTGCGTGTCTTATAGCTCTTTCAACCCGTGAAGAAGTTGTTTCGTACTTTTTGGCAACCGACGGATAGAGCTGTTTTGTCACGGCATTGATAATTTCAGGATGCTCAACAGACATAATGATTGAATCACGCAGATAGTGATAGCCTTTGATGTGAGCCGGAACTCCTATTTCATGGAGAATATCGGTCACTTTCATTTCAATTCCGAAAGCGTCGATAACTCTGCCTCTGCCAAAATTGTTTTTCTTGCTCAAATCCGATAAATCGCTGATAATGGTGCTTAATTCGGAAATGTTATACGGCTTCAACACAAAATACGATGCGCCAGAATTCATAATTTCACGCTCCAGAACAGGACTGTGAAAAGAGGAATATACCATAAAAACAGGCACTTTCGTGCTTTCTCGTGTAATGCTTCTCATAACACCGATTGCGTCAAGCCTTGTCATAAATGAATCCATCAGTACAACATCAGGGCTTTCTCTTTTAATTTTATCGCACAATTCTTCTCCGTCTTTTGTACAGAAAATAACGGAAATATTCTTACTCTGTAAGATATTAAGATTTTCCTGCGTAAATTCGGAAGCGTCATCGGTTACGATTAGTTTTATTTTGTTGTTCATTGTGATTTCCCCCAGTAATTTTTGTTGTACTAATATTACCACAAAATGGTAAAGTTGGCAATACCTTCCATAAAACTTTTTTGAAAAATCGAGAAAAAAGTTTTATAATTTGCGTTACTAAATCAAAAATGAACAAACCATCATATATTTAGTGTTGATTATTGTAGCGATTTGCCATATATTGTGCAAACACACCGTAACCCTCTTTAGGATTATTCAGAAAAACATGGGTAACAGCGCCAATAATTTTGCCGTTTTGAACTATCGGACTGCCGCTCATACCCTGTACAATACCGCCGCAATTTTCGAGCAATCTGCTGTCGGTTATTTTTATGACAAAATTTTCATTTGATGTCATATCACGGTTGCATATTCTTTTGATTTCAATATCATATTCCTGCGGCGTATCTCCGACAGGCGTTGTTACCATAACAGCCTTTCCTGTTTTTACCTCATCGTCATTTGCAATCAGATATTTCTTGTTTCTTTTATAATTTTCACTCGTTAAATCTCCGAAAATTCCTAAAGGGGAGTTTACGCTCAAATTACCAAACTTTACATCGGTAAAATATCCGCAGAAACTGCCGGCTTTACCGCAGACGCTTTTTTCAATGCCGCTGATTTCAGCCCGAACCGCTTCTCCTGATTTTAACGGTAACAAAGCAGCCGTGTCACAGTCGCATATTCCATGACCGAGTGCGGCAAAATAATTATTGTTGTCATCATAATAGGACATAGTTCCAATGCCTGCACAGCTGTCACGAACCCACGCACCGAGGAGATATACTCCCACGGTATTTTTAATCGGCAAAACGGTTTTATTTTTGGTTTTGCCGTTTCTATCAATTTCAACAGTAATTTCATTGCCGTTTGATTTTTCAATTTCAGACTTTAATTCTTCATTTGTGCTGATTTTTGTATTATTTACTTTCTTTATAATATCGTTTACTTTAAGTCCGCCGTCTTTTGCGGGGCAAACATATTTTTCACCGTCATAGTAGCTTTCAAGCTTGATTATCATTGCTCCGTTAGCATAAAATTTAACTCCGAAAGCCTCACCGCCAATGTAAACCTCATTTTTATCATCAGCGGCATAAGACGAAAAAGTCGAAACAGTAAATAATAATGTGAAAATCAGGGCAACTGATATAATTTCTTTAAATTTTCGCAAAAAATTCACCTTCTTTCCGTTGCCTTTATTATGATTTGCATTTATAATATAGATTAGTGCGTTGATGAAAATATTAAAAATGTTACTGGCAGAGAATTTTCCGAAAAGGCGATAAACAGCCGTGCATTGTAAATTATTTTCTGAAATTATATCATTTTCTTATTATGAGGTATATATGGAAAACATAAATTCTAACCTTGTCGGTCTTACCGATTCCGAAGTTCAAAAGCGTATAGATGAAGGAAAGGTAAATATTTCAACTAATATTAAAACCAAATCAATCAAAAGAATATTTTGTGATAACATTTTTACGCTTTTCAATCTTATAAATGTAATTTTGCTTGCGGCACTGATTTTTGTGGGTTCACACAAGAATATGCTTTTTATCGGTGTTGTTATCGCAAATATAATTATAGGTATAGTTCAGGAAATTCGTTCCAAAATAAGCGTTGACAAGCTGACTATTTTGTCTGAGAAAAAAATCAATGTTCTCAGAAACGGTAAAATTGCAGAAATAAGTAAAGATGAGATTGTTCTTGATGATATTCTTGTGCTTTCAAGAGGAAGCCAGATTCCTGCCGACTGCATTGTATGCGACGGCAACTGCAGAGTCAACGAAAGCTTGCTTACAGGCGAATCAAATCTCATTGAAAAAAATGTCGGAGATGAACTTCTCTCGGGCAGTTTTATTGCGGCAGGAAAATGCTATGCTCAGGCTGTAAAGGTCGGAGCCGATTGCTATGCCGCTAAGATAAATAACGAAGCCAAATATATTAAAAAAGTAAATTCTCAGATTATGGAGTCATTCAATTTCATTATCAAAATCTGTACATTTGTACTTTTTCCGATTGGCATTGCATTTTTTATTCGACAATTCACCCTGCCCGATGCAACATTGCAGTCTGCTGTAATCAGCACTGTTGCGTCGCTTGTCGGTATGATTCCAAAGGGAATGATTCTTCTTACAAGTTCTGTTCTTGCAGTATCAATTATCAGGCTTTCATCCAAAAAGGTGCTTGTACAAGAAATGTATTGCATTGAAACACTTGCAAGAGTTGATGTGCTATGCCTTGATAAAACGGGAACGCTTACAACAGACGAAATGACGGTAACAGGTGTCATTCCGTTTGGGGCTGATGAAAATAAAATCAAGAAAGCACTTTCTTCAATTGTAAAAGCGTCCGATGAACTGAATGCAACTTTGTATGCACTGCGTGACTATTCGGATTCCGTTTCACCGTATGAGTGCAGTAAATTCTGCAATTTTTCGTCCGAAACAAAATGGTCGGGCGGTACATTTGAAAACGGCAAGACCTACATAGTCGGTGCGACTGAATGTATTTTAAAAAGCAGAGAAAAGTATTCCGAGGTGTATTCTGAGATTGAAAAGATAAATCAAACCGTCAGAATCCTTGTTCTTGCCGAAAGCGATAGTGAGCCGGACAAAGACTCATTGCCTGATGATTTAAAACCGCTTGCACTCATTCTTATCAAGGATAAACTTCGTGATAATGTAAATGAAACGGTAAAATATTTTAAGGAACAGGGTGTCACCTTAAAGGTGATTTCAGGCGACAGCGTTAAAACTGTTAAAAATATTGCACTTGACACAGGAATTGAGGGTGCAGAAAATGCAATCGATATGTCAACCGTAACAACAGATGAAGAGCTTGAAGATGCGGCAGAGCGTTGTAATGTGTTTGGCAGAGTAACTCCGGCTCAAAAGAAAAAGCTTGTGGTTGCCCTTAAAAAGCACGGACATTCGGTTGCTATGACAGGTGACGGCGTAAATGATGTTCTCGCACTCAAAGAGGCGGATTGCTCAGTAGCTATGGCGTCGGGCAGTGATGCCGCACGAAATGTGTCACAGCTTGTACTTGTCAATAATGACTTTGGCGCAATGCCGAGCGTTGTGGCAGAGGGCAGACGAACAATCAATAACCTTGAACGAAGCTCTGCACTCTATCTTGTAAAGACGATTTATTCGGTTATACTCTCAATTTTCTTCATATTCTTCCGCACAGGTTATCCCTTTGAACCGATACAGCTTACGCTTGTCGGTGCATTAACGGTTGGATTGCCATCATTTGTTCTCGCACTTCAACCGAATAAAGATATAGTAAAAGGTAATTTCACCGTAAATATAATAGCAAGATCACTCCCAACAGCTTTTTGTATTTCGGCAGATACAATATTACTCGCAATTTTAAAGTATATGACAGATATGCCACAGGCACAGTTTTCAACTCTCTGCGTATATCTTACTGCATTTTCATGTATGTTGCTTGTAATCAGATTATCAATCCCGTTCAATCCGCTCAGAGCCGTTATGGTTATCGGATGTTCCGCGGGAATAATAATCGGTTCAATCTTCTTCGGCGGATTGTTCTCACTTGCACCGCTTACATTTGAAAACATCATATTGCTTGTAATCTTTGCTGTAAGCACATTTGTTGTATTTAATATACTCTACAATATAGCACAGCACTATATAGAAAAATTCAAAAAGGAAAGTCATCTTAAACTGACTGCAAAAAGAAATGCAAATAAACAAAAACGCTGAAAAATTAATCAGACAACTGAATAATCAAGGCTATGAGGCTTTTATAGTGGGCGGTTGTGTTCGTGATTATCTTCTCGGTTTGACTCCGCATGATACAGATATTTGCACAAATGCTTTGCCCGAGCAGACAAAAAAATGCTTTGAGGCTTATCATACTTTTGATACAGGTATCAAACACGGCACAATTTCCGTTGTATGCGGCGGTGAAGTCTATGAAATCACAACCTACCGTATTGACGGCGATTATTCCGATAACCGTCATCCGGACAGCGTAAGCTTTACACGAAACATAAATGAAGATTTGCAACGCCGTGACTTTACGGTAAATGCAATGGCATATAACGCTGAATACGGTCTTGTCGATCCATACGGCGGTAAAAATGATCTTAAAGATAAAATTATCCGTTGTGTCGGAAATCCCGATACACGCTTTAATGAGGATGCTCTGCGGATTTTGCGGGCATTACGCTTTGCCTCTGTTTACGGATTTTCAATTGAAGAGAACACATCAAAGTCTATATTTAAAAATGCAGACTTGCTAAAAAACATTGCAACAGAGCGTGTGATTTCGGAATTTCTAAAGCTCATCTGCGGTAAGGATGCCGTAAAAATTCTTGACGCTTACCGAGAAACAATTGCTGTTATTATCCCTGAAATTACCGTTATGTTCAATTTCAATCAGAACAACATTCATCATTCGTATGATTTGTGGCAACATACCCTGACTGCACTCGGTACAATTGAGCCGAATCCCATACTTCGTATGACAATGCTCCTGCATGACATCGGCAAGCCTTCTGTTAAAACCACCGACAACAGCGGTCAATCGCATTTTCAGGGACATCAGCTTGAAAGTAAAAAAATTGCAGACAGAATTCTGCACAGACTAAGATTACCGTCTGATTTTATTAATAAAACTCTTCTGCTTATTGAATATCATGATGTCCGTTTTAACGGCAGTAAAAAGCTTATGAAAAAGGTTATGAATGTACTCGGTACAGACCTTACAAAGCAGTTGTTAGAGGTCGAATATGCCGATATATCTGCCCAGTCTGAATATCAGCGAGAAGAAAAGCTCGGATATCTTAAAACGGCTAAAACACATCTTAATGAAATAATCAAAGATAACGAATGTTTTAAGCTGAGTCAGCTTGATATCAAAGGTAAAGATGTTTTAAACCTTGGCGTAAAAGAGGGAAGAGATGTCGGAAATATTCTCGATTATCTGCTAATGCTTGTAGTAGATGCAAATGTTCCAAACAAAAAATCAATACTCATATCAAAAGCCAAAGAATATATTTATGGTAATCAAATAAATAAGTAATTAAAAAAGAGGATTTCAGCGAAAACTGAAATCCTCTGATTTTTGTTTAAAATTAAAGAACCTTTGATAAAAATTCCTTTAAACGGTCGTCCTGCGGATTATTGAAGAACTCCTGCGGATTGTTCTTTTCTTTGATAACACCGTCGTCAATAAATACAACATCGGTTGCAACTTCCTTTGCAAAGCCGATTTCGTGAGTAACAACAACCATTGTCATACCTGCCTTGGCAAGTTCTTTCATAACATCAAGAACTTCGCCGACCATTTCGGGGTCAAGTGCAGATGTCGGCTCGTCAAAAAGGAGAACATCGGGATTCATAGCAAGTGCTCTTACAATTGCAATACGCTGTTTCTGACCGCCTGAAAGCTGGTTCGGATATGCGTTTGCCTTTTCGGCAAGTCCTACACGCTCCAAAAGATCCATAGCGTCTTTTTTAGCCTCATCTTTGCTCTTGCCAAGAAGCTTGACAGGAGCCATTGTAAGGTTGTCAATAACAGTCTTGTGGGGGAAAAGGTTAAACTGCTGGAACACCATTCCCATTTTTTGACGGTGAACATTTATATTAACCTTTGGATCCGTAATATCGGTACCCTCAAAGAAAATGTGACCACCCGTCGGTTCTTCAAGTCTGTTAAGGCAACGGAGAAAAGTTGATTTACCCGAGCCTGACGGACCGAGAACAACAACTACATCGCCTTTAAAAATGTCAATATCAATACCTTTAAGAACCTGAATATCCTTACCGAATGATTTTTCAAGTCCTCTTACGGAGATTAATGCGTTATCTTTCACTCTTTTTCAATCTCCTTTCAAATCTTCTGAGGATGTACGAAAGCACAAGTACAATTACAAGGTAAATCAATGCAACCGTAATAAGCGGGAAGAATGCCTCGTAAGTTCTTGAACGAATCATATTACCAATATATGTGATATCTGCAAGTGCAACATAACCTGCAACCGAAGTTTCTTTGAGAAGTGTAATAATTTCATTGCCGAGTGCAGGAAGAACATTTTTAATTGCCTGCGGAAGGACGACCATTGTCATTGTCTGTCTGTTGTTAAAACCGAGTGAACGGCTTGCCTCAGTCTGACCGATGTCAACAGCCATAATGCCCGAACGAACAATTTCTGCAACGTAAGCGGCAGAGTTCATGCCAAATGCAATGATTGCGGCAAAGATACCGTTTCTTACAGATGCAAGAATAATGTAATACATAATCATCAACTGAACTACAACAGGTGTGCCTCTGATAACAGTAATGTAGATGTTGCAAATCGCATTAAAGAATTTCAGAACACAATCACCGAAGCTCCTGCATTTTCTCTTGTCAAGCTGAATATCGTGAGTAGCTCTTACAAGAGCAATGACAAAACCGATAATAACACCGATAATACCTGCAAACAATGTGATTTCAAGGGTTACAAGCAAACCGCTTAAAAGCTGCTGCCATCTGTTATCTGTGATGAATGTGTTTTTAAAGCTTTCACCGAGATTGCCGAACAAACTGCCCGACGCACTGTCGTTTACGATAATAACCTGAGTTGTGTTGGCATATGAAGTTGAAAAGTCGATATTTTTTCTTCTTTCCGGTGTGTCGGTCATACCCGCCATACCGAAATCGTCTTTGCCGGTCTGAACAGCAGTGATAACAGAATCAAATTCCATATCATCAATAACAAGTTTTTTACCGAGCTTGTCACAGATTGCTGTAGCCATCATCGGATCAAGACCGACAATTTCACCGCCTTCAACATATTCATACGGTGGAAAAGCAGCGTTCGTAGCCATATGAAGTTCACCGTCATACTTGATATCCTTAGGTGATTCGTAGGGTACAGTATCGGTGTTGCCCTCTATGTAGTAGCTTTTGATTTTGTCCAGAACGCCCTCGTCTTTAAGCTCTGCAAGAGCCTTGTCGATTTTTTCGGTGAGTTCATGATTTTCCTTTGAAATGCAGATTGCATACTGCTCTTCCGCAAAAGGTTCATCAAGAATTTTTAGTCCTGCATTTGCTTTTACAAATTCCTTTGCCGGTTCACTGTCAATTACAACACAGTCGATTTTATTCTGTGTAAGAGCTACGATAGCGTCGGCACCCTTGCTGTAACGCATAACCTTGGTGCCGTCAGCCTCATAGTCAGATACAAAAGTATCGCCGGTTGTACCTGTCTGAACACCTACGGACGCTCCTTTGATATCATCGGCAGTCTTAATTTCCTTTACCGATGAATCACCGCATCCGGTGAACAGAAAAACAGTAGAGAACAGCATTGAAATCAGTACCAATAAAGTAACTGTCTTTTTCATTGTTTTCCTCTTTTTCTTTCTCGTAAAATATTTATTTGCAAATCTTTATCAGATTCTTGCAACGCCTGTCTCAACAGCGGCCTTCTTAACAGCCTCAGCAACAGTTTTACCGATTCTCTTGTCAAATGCCTCGGGAAGAATATAATCTGCATTAAGCTCTTCATCGCTCACGAGTGAAGCAATTGCAAAAGATGCGGCAACTTTCATTTCTTCGTTGATATCGCTTGCACGGCAGTCGAGAGCACCTCTGAAAATACCCGGAAAAGCGAGTACATTGTTAATCTGGTTAGGAAAGTCACTTCTGCCTGTACCGACTACAGCCGCACCTGCCTTTTTAGCAATGTCAGGCATAATCTCGGGAGTCGGATTAGCCATAGCAAAAAGGATAGGATCCTTAGCCATTGACTTAACCATTTCTTCGCTTACGCAACCTGCGGCAGAAATTCCGAGGAATACATCGGCACCCTTCATTGCATCTGCAAGCGAGCCCTCAAGGTGAGAAAGGTTAGTAATTTCAGCCATTTTCTGCTTAACAGCGTTAAGTCTCGGATCACCCTTGCAGATAATGCCCTTACTGTCGCAAAGCGTAATGTCCTTTACACCCATATTAAGAAGGTGCTTTGCAATTGCAATACCTGCCGCACCTGCACCGTTCATAACAACCTTGATTTCGTCAAGCTTCTTGTGAACAAGCTTGAGTGAGTTGATAAGACCTGCGGCAACAATAACGGCAGTACCGTGCTGGTCATCGTGGAAAATCGGAATATCACACTTCTCTTTGAGCTTCCTTTCAATTTCAAAGCATCTCGGAGCGGCAATATCCTCAAGATTGATTCCGCCGAATGAACCGCTGATAAGGTAAATTGCGTTTACAATTTCGTCAACATCCTTACTTCTTACGCAAATAGGAAATGCGTCAACATCGCCGAATTCCTTAAAAAGCGCACATTTGCCCTCCATAACAGGCATACCTGCCTCAGGACCTATGTCACCAAGACCGAGAACAGCTGTACCGTCGGTTACAACAGCAACAAGGTTGTTTCTTCTTGTGAGTTCAAAAGACTTGTCATAGTCCTTCTGAATTTCAAGACATGGTTCTGCAACACCCGGAGTATAGGCAAGAGAGAGGTCTTCAGCCGAGTTAATCGGAACTCTTGAAACAACTTCAATCTTACCGTTCCACTCATAGTGTTTTTTGAGTGATTCTTTTCTGATATCCATATCGGTAACTCCTTATAATTAATTCCCTCTCATTATACCCCTAAAAAGCCGTTATATCAAGTAAAAATCACAAAATTCATTTGACTTTTGTACAAAAAAGGTATAAAATAAATGTGCGAGTGTGTTGAACAGCTGCGAGCAGCTGCCGAAAGGTACTGTGCGAGGAAAGTCCGGGCTTCACAGAGCAATAATAACGGCTAATGGCCGCCGGAGGCGACTCCAGGGATAGTGCAACAGAAAATTACCGCCATTATATGGTAAGGATGGAAAGGTGAGGTAAGAGCTCACCGGAGGGCAGGAGACTGCTCTGCCGTGTAAACCCTATTTGAAGCAACACCGTGGTAGGACATTATACGCTTGCTCGGCGTGTCCTTAGGAGGTGGCATCGAGCAGATTCGGTAACGGTCTGCCAAGATAGATGGCTGTTCACGACAAAACCCGGCTTACAGACACAGTCGCATATTAGGGCACCTTTTATGGGTGCTTTAATATTATTGTCGAATTTTAGCAATTTGTACAAATGTTATGCACATTTGCAATTAATTTAAAAAATGCATTGCATTTATGCTGCTCTTTATTGTACTTTGCTTTATGCTGAAATCTATTGAAATTGATTTAATTTGATTTGTTTCAGTCGTCTGATTCGACACATAGTAGAGTTTTGAAATTAATTTGAAAGGTGTGTAAAAATTTGAAAACAAAATCAAAAATACTCAGCGCAATATTGAGCGTGAGCATCCTGTCGGCAAGCCTATCTGCCTTTGTATCCGGTTCACTCGGTGTTCAGGCGGCAGAAAGCTCGCCAACCGTATCGGCTAATAAGTACAAACTCAAAGATAATATTCAGGACGGTGTAATTTTACATTGTTTTGACTGGACTTATAACGATATTAAGGCTGAATTGCCTAAAATTGCAAAAGCCGGATTTACAAGTATACAGACTTCTCCGGCACAGCCAAACGGAACAGGTACTTGGTATTGGTTATATCAGCCAATTTCATTCAGTATCGGAACAAATGGTGTCGGCACAAAGGCTGAACTTCAGTCGCTTTGTGATGAGGCAGAAAAGTACGGGATTAAGATTATTGTCGATGTTGTCGCTAACCATTTGAGAGGCGATCACAACAACATAGACAACGATTTAAAGCCATCCGAGTATTGGCATACCTTCGGCGGAGGTATTGACTGGAAAAACCGTTGGCAGGTAACACACGGCTCGATTGGTATGCCGGACATTGCAACCGAAAATCCATATGTTCAGCAAAAAGTCTGCAACTATGTTCAGGAACTCAAGTCGGTAGGTGTTGACGGACTTCGTTGGGACGCTGCAAAACACATTGGCGTTCCGAGCGAGGGTGACGATTTCTGGAAATCGGTAACACAGTACGGTCTTTATAACTACGGCGAAATTCTCGGTGGTCCCGATGACCGTTCGACAGGCAATGAAGACATTATGAAAGAGTATACCGATTATATTTCTGTCACTGACAGTAACTACGGTAAAGAACTCCGTGATTCGTTTAATTCGGGCAAAGCTCCTACTTCAAGCGGAAACTGGAGTGAAAAAGGCATTTCAAACGATAAGCTTCTTTATTGGGGTGAAAGCCATGATACATGGTCAAACAACAAAGACTGGGGCTTTTCAAATGAAATGAGTCAGAATGTTATTGACCGTGCCTATGCGGTTGCGGCAAGCCGTAATAAAGTTACTGCTCTTTATTTTTCCCGTCCTTCTTCAACCAACAAAGAAAGTATCAAAATGGGAGAAAAAGGCTCAACTCATTTCACCAGCAGTGAGGTTGCCCAAATCAATAAGTTCCATAATGCAATGGACGGCAAAGCCGATTACTACACAGTGTCAGACGGTTGTTCTGTAATTACCCGTAAAGACGGCGGTGCTGTTATCGTAAAAGGCAGCGGAAGCGGCGAGGTATCGGTAGAAAACGGCGGCGGTTACGCAAAACCGGGTACATACACAGACGCTGTTTCAGGCAATACATTTACAATTACATCAAGCACCATTTCAGGTACAATAGGTTCATCAGGTATTGCAGTAGTCTATGATGCCGAACCCGAAGGACCTTCAGCGTCAGTAACTCCGGGTTCAACAAACTACAATACAGATGAGCTCACACTTACGCTCAATTGCAAGAATGCAAAAAATGCTCAGTATTCAATTGATGACGGTGCATTTGTAAACTACACAAACGGTCAGAAAATTACAATCGGTACAAACCTTGCTTACGATACTGTAACCACAGTAACAGTAAAAGCAAGCGACGGCAAGACAACATCCGATCCGGAAACATATACATACACAAAGGTAGACCCGAATGCCGTAAAGGTTGTTGCTTATGATAACTCATCAACCAAGTGGTCTAAGGTCAATGCATATTTCTGGAGTGATGATAATAAAGAAATGACATCGTGGCCGGGCAAGAAAATGACCGACAAGGGTAATAATATTTTTGATATTGAAGTGCCTGACGGTGCAAAATATGTAATCTTCAACAACGGTGACAGTCAGACAGATGACCTCAGGATTGCAGACGGTAATAAAATTTACAGCAACGGTTCTTGGCAGAACTATTCGACTGTAAAACCCACTCAGCCGACAACAGCTCCTTCCACGACAGTCCGTCCTACTACAATCGCAACTCAGTCTACCACATCACAGCCTACCACAACTCAGCCTGCTACAACACAGCCGTCTACAACTCAGCCGGTAACAGAGCCTTCAAACAGAATTCTTATCGGTGATGTTGATTTAAACGGAACAATTACAGTCTGTGATTCAACAGAGGTTCAAAGATACATTGCTTGCATATCGACTTTAAGCGATGAGGCTCTCATTGCGGCTGATGTAAACAAGGATTCTGTTATTTCTGTAAAAGACGCAACTATGATTCAGGCTTATATCGTTAAGCTTATTGTTGAAGACTCATACTGCGGTACTTACACAGAAAATGTTGCACCCACCCAGCCTACAACAAATGTCACAGAGCCAACAACCGAACCGACTTCAATTCAGACGAAGAATTATGTTTATTTCAATAATACGGAAAACTGGTCAACAGTAAATGTCTATGCATGGAGTTCAACAGATTCGACTTATATGAGCTGGCCCGGCAAGGCTATGGAAAGTATAGGTAATAACACCTACAGATTTGAACTTCCGAATGGTGCAGAATATGCTATATTCAATAACGGTTCAGCACAGACAGGTGACTTAAAAATCCCCGATGTAAATATGATTTACTCAAACGGACAGTGGAGTAAATACTCCAAGTAAAATTTAACAAGTTTATCTAAGAGCCGCCCCGCACAATCAAGCGCATTTTGCTGTTTTGATTTTTACTGTCGGGGCGGTACTGTTATTTGTTTAAATCACAATACAAAATAAACCGCCTCTAAACAATGATATGCCCCCTAAAAGTCAGTTTTTTGCTCTGACCTTTAGGGGGCGTTTCACAATCCGATTGATTTCGGAGGTTTATTTATCCGATTTTTCTATAATTTTTTCGGCACATTTAATGCCGTCAACTGCGGCGGAGATAATTCCGCCTGCATAACCTGCACCTTCACCGCACGGATACAGTCCTTCAATAAGTACACTTTCGAGTGTATCTGTTTTTCTCATTATTCTGACGGGAGAAGAGCTTCTGCTCTCAACGCCGGTCAAAACAGCGTCACCGTCATCAAATCCGTGTAACATTCTGCCCATTTTCACAATGCCCTGAGCCATTGAAGTGCTGACATATTCAGGCAAAATCTCGTTCAGATTTGAAAACTCATAATTCGGACCGATACTCGGCTTTACATCACCAAGGTGAGTTGATTTTCTGTTATTAAGAAAATCGTCAACTCTTTGTATGGGTGCATTATAATTTTCACCGCCGGCAACGAATGCTTTTGATTCAAGCTTTCTCTGCAAATACATTCCGGCAAGCGGATGGTCGGATTCATAATCATCCGGGTTTATTCCTACAAGCAACGCTGAATTTGAATTATCGGCATCTCGAGCAAATTCACTCATACCGTTGGTGCAAAGTCTGTTTTCTTCGCTTGATGCATTGACGACCTTGCCACCGGGACACATACAAAATGTATACACACCCCGTCCGTTATCAAGGTGCGTACTTAGCTTATAATTTGCCGAGCCGAGTTTTTTATTGCCCGCAAACCTGCCGTATTGTGCCTTGTCAACTTTTTCACGAAGATGTTCGATTCTTGCTCCTACCGAGAAAGGCTTTGCCTCAATCGGCAACTTTAAATCATAAAGCATCTCAAAAGTATCCCTTGCACTGTGACCGATTGCAAGAATAACATTGTCTGTTTCTATAATTTCATCGCCGTTAGCCGTTTCAACGGTTATAGATTTCAGCTTGTTATCACTAAAAGCCATTGAAACAAGCTTCGTTTCAAACATAACCATTCCGCCGAGTTCAATAATCTCGTTGCGGATATTTTTTATTGTTCCTTTTAGCATATCCGTTCCGATATGCGGCTTTGCGTTATAGAGAATTTCATCAGGTGCGCCGTGGCTTACAAATTCTTCAAGCACCTTGCGTTGTCTTATATCTTTTGTACCTGAATTCAGTTTGCCGTCAGAAAATGTTCCCGCACCGCCTTCACCAAACTGAACATTTGAAGTTATGTCAAGCTTACCGCTTGTCCAGAACCTGTTCACATCGGCAGTTCGCCTGTCAACGTCACGACCTCTTTCAATAAGAATTGGCTTTGCACCGCTTCTTGCCAGAATAAGTGCCGCAAACAATCCAGCCGGACCTGCTCCGACAACAATGGGGGAGGGTGCATTGCCAAATTTCATTTGATTATATTCATACTTTCTCGCAATTTGAGCGTTACCGCACTTTTTGCATACCTTTTCCTCGTTGATATTAAGTTCAGCGTCAACGGTTGTAAGAAAGTAGATATTATCCTTTTTTCTTGCGTCAACCGATCTGCGAAAAATCTTACAGCTTTTTATGGATTTTTCTTCAATCCTCAGCTGTTGGGCAACTGCCTTGCGAACCGATTTATCATCGTAGTCAAGGCTTAAATGTATATTGTTCACTCTGATCATAAATTTTCTCCTGCAATAATTCCTCCGGCAAATGCAAAATGAAGATTAAATCCTCCGCATTCACCGCAAAGGTCAATTGCCTCACCACATATAAAAAGATTTTTCACAATTTTACTCATCATAGTGTTTTCGTCAATCTCTTTGCCTAAAACACCGCCCAAAGCACATTGTGCGTGTGAGAAATCCTCTTTTCCGCTTACTGTAAATGACATCGATTTTATTGTTTTGCAAATTCCCGATACTTCGTCTTTTGAAAGCTTGGAACAAATCTTTGACAAATCAACTCGGCTGATTTTCAGAATTGCCTGTCCGATTCTCTTCTGAAAAATTCCTGTCAAAAGCTGTTCACACGGCAAATCAGAAAACAATGATATATGTTGTTTGATTATTTTAATCAGCTCATTTTCCGAATAATCGGGCAATAAATCAAGCACTATTTTGTCGTTCGGTTTAGCAAATAATGAAAGATTGAATACGCAAATTCCCGACAACGAATTCTCGGTAAATTGAATTTCGCCTGTTTCTTCCTTGATTAATCGACCGTGTTCACCGTATAACTGTGCCTTGCCCGTAACTCTCAGACCTTTTAATATTTTCAGAACATTGCTTTTAACCTTAACAGGGCATAAAGCAGGGGAGAACGAAACAACCTTATGACCGAAATTTTTAAGATAATCAATTGCACTTGCATTTCCGCCAAGCTTAGGTGCGGCTTTTGAACCGTTTGCAATCACAAGCTTGTTACATATGAAATCGTACTTTTTTTCGCTGTCATCAGACGAAATTTTAAAACCGTTTGAAACTTTTTTTATAGAATTGACATTCTGTTTTGTGAAAACATCTATTCCGAGTGTTTCAACCTGTAAGCGCAGAACATCCAGAACAGATGCGGCGTGTTTGCTTATCGGGTAATATCTGCCCTCGTTATCGTAAAAACTTAAAAGACCGAAGTTTTTAAAAATATTCGCCATCTCATCACCGCTGAATCTTTCAAAAATTTTTTTACTCTGCTTTTTGAAAGAACCGACATATTTATCGGGAGATATACAGTGATTTGTCAGATTACATCTGCCGTTGCCTGTTGACATCAGCTTTTTGCCTAATCTGTCATTTTTTTCTATTATTGCAATTTTCTTTGAACGGTCATGTTTCCTTGCTGTGATTGCACACATAAGTCCCGATGCACCGCCGCCGATTATAATTGCATCATATATATTTTTCTTTTCCATTTTATAAATTCACCAAAAAATAAGGGCAGCGATGTGCTGCCCAAAATTATTTACGGAGCAAAAATAAAGTTGATTCCGTTTGCAACAAGTACCGAACCGATACCCATTATAATACCTGCGATAACAACACCGCACATAACGGCTATAACGCTTTTCTTAAATCCGAGGTCAAGAATACTTGCCGCAAGTGTTCCTGTCCATGCGCCTGTGCCGGGAAGAGGAATGCCTACGAAAAGCATAAGTGCAATAAACATTCCGTTGCCTGCTTTTGCCTCAAGTTTTCTGCCGCCTTTTTCGCCTTTTTCAAGACAGAAAGAAAAGAATCTGCCGATAAACTTCTTGTCAGAACCCCAAACAAGAACCTTTCTTGCAAAGAGGTAGATAATTGGAACCGGGAGCATATTGCCTAAAATGCAGATTACATATGTCCAAAAAAGATTTAAGTCATTTGCAACCGCAACAGGCACAGCACCTCTGATTTCTACTATCGGAACCATTGAAATAAAAAATACTATTAAATACCACATATTTGCTCCTTAGAAATTATATTTTGCCAATACCTGATAAGTATAACAGATTTAAAAGTTTTTTTCAATATTTGAGCAAGATAAAATCTTCCATAATAAAGCCTTAAAATTTGATTTATTTATACATTATGATAAATAATTATTCAAAAGTTGACATTGACTGAATAATCTGTAAAATATATTGTGGAGTGATTTGATGAAAACGAATTCCTGTTCAATGCGATTCAGAATAATTATGTTTGTTTTGACCGCGTCAGTGATTGCATTTGCGTTTATTCATTCTTCAATGCCGTCAGTTGAGTCGGCACAAGAGAGTGAAAGCGTCCTTGATTTTGTCACAGTAATTTTAAAATTATTCGGAATTGAGCCGAATCTTTCGGACCACATAATCAGAAAGCTTGCTCATTTTACGGAATATACCGTTCTGGGAGCATTGCTCTGTTCATGTGCCTATTCATTTGACAGAATCAAGCCGATAAAATTTGTACCCTACATCGTTTCAATCGGACTGTTTACCTGTTTTGTTGATGAAACAATCCAACTTGGGGTTGAGGGAAGATCGGGACAGGTGAGCGATATGTGGATTGACTTTTTCGGTGTGTTGCTCGGTACGGCTGTAATGCTTGTTGCATTTTGGATTTACAGGAAGATACGAAAGATCAACTAACTATATGTATGCGAATAAGAAGGGAATCAGTATGGAAAATATGGAAAATTCAGTAAAGCCCCATGAAAATAAAATGGGAACTATGCCGATGACAAGGCTCATTCTGACAATGAGTCTGCCTGCAATTTTTTCAATGACAATTCAGGCAATGTATAATGTTGTTGACAGTATTTTTATCGGCAACTATGACGCAGACGGACTGACCGCAACTTCGCTTGCGTATCCTCTGCAAATGCTTTTGATTGCGTTTGCAGTCGGTACGGCAGTCGGTGTAAACTCGTTTGTTTCAAGAAAATTAGGTGAGAAAAATTTTGTTCAGGCAAACGACGGAGCAACGCACGGTCTTGTAACCTGTATTTTTAATTATGTAATATTTTTATTGCTCGGACTTTTTGCGGTTCGCCCGTTTATGGCAATGTACACGCAGAATGAGGCTATTCTCAATTACGGAATCCAGTATCTGACGGTTGTACTTTGCTTCTCGTTCTTTTCAATTGTACAGATTATGGTTGAAAAAACACTTCAGGCAACAGGCAATATGATATTCCCGATGTTATCCCAGCTTTTCGGTGCAATTGTAAATATTATTTTTGACCCGCTCCTGATTTTCGGTATAGGAATTTTCCCTGAAATGGGCGTTCTCGGTGCGGCAATTGCTACTGTATTCGGTCAATTCTGCGGTATGGTTTTCTGCCTTTGCATTCTTTTCTTCAAGAATAACGAAGTTAAAGTTTCGTTCAAACATTTCAAATTGAATGGTTCCACATTGAAATCTATCTATGTTGTAGGCTTTCCGTCTGTAATTATGCAGTCAATAGGTTCCGTTATGATTATCGGACTCAATGCAATTCTTGCTGTTTCGGAGGCTGCCGTTACTGTTCTCGGTATCTATTATAAATTACAGAGCTTTGTATTCATGCCTTGTTTCGGACTCAATCAGGGCGTAATGCCGATTATCGGTTATAACTACGGTGCAAGAAAGAAAAAGAGAATGTATTCCGCTTTAAAGCGCGGCATCATCATTGGCGTAATTATTATGGCGGTCGGCACAATTCTTATGTGGACAATCCCCGAACAGCTTATTGCTATGTTTGGCGGCACACAGGATATTATGGATATCGGTGTCCCTGCATTCAGAATCATCAGCCTTTGCTTTATTCCTGCTGCTGCCGGCATTATCTTTACAACACTTTTTCAGGCAGTCGGAAAGGGATTGCGCAGTCTTATTATGTCATTCTGCCGTCAGCTTGTACTCATTCTCCCGATTGCGTGGGTGCTTTCTATGGTGTTTGATTATACAGCCGTATGGTATGCTTTCCCGATTGCGGAATTTTTCTCGTTAATGCTTGCAATTGCATTTTTTGTCAACCTTACAAAAGGCGATTTCAAAAGCCTTGACCAAAAGATTGAATGACGCAGTTAAATTTGTTCACCTCATTGCATATATTGCATTGAGGTGATTTTTTTGACAGAAAATAATGATAACAGAAATACCATTACATATGACGATGACTGGAAATCTGTTTCATATTCGGAATATCCGAAGGTATCGGAGGAGCTTAATTCAGATGAGGAGGATGTGAACTCTTTATCGGCTGAAAATAGTGATGAAAAGAAAAATTCTCCGAAACAGCTTGTGATAACGATTCAGCTTGTGTGTTGTATTCTTATAGCTCTTGCGGCTTTTTTGCTTAATTTATTCGGCGGTGAGGTCTATGCCGCAACACGGGAATGGTACTATTCAAACCTTGAAAAATCCGTTGTTTTTGATACGGGCGATAATAAAATAGATTTATCAAACCTGTTTACTGCAACAAGCGATGAAGTTTCGTCTGCTGAACATTGATTTTACGGTTTCGTATTCACTCGTTTGTCTTGGAGCAATATGTGTGATACTGAATATATTTTTAGGATTTCTATGTTGCGTTATGGCTGTGATTATTCATGAGTGCGGTCATCTTTTTGCAATGCTCATTTGCAAATCTCCGCCTGATAAAATCAAAATTTCGCTGTTTGAAATCAAGATTACCAACTCTTCAAGGCAGTTAAACACAACCCGTCAGAACATTTTTATAATTTTTTTCGGACCTTTAGTCAATTTCATTTGTTTTATTCTGTTTTATCTGTTATACTTATGTAATAGTGAGTTTTTATTGCCGATTGCTATGGCGAACCTTTGCACGGGACTTTTTAATATGCTACCGGTTATGTCGCTTGACGGCGGACAGCTTATGTATGTTATTCTGTGCAGAAAATTCTCGGAAAAATCAGCTGAAAAAATCATAAATATAACTGCTGTTATAATCCTTTTTCCGCTGACGGTACTCGGCTTTATGCTTTTGCTAAATTCAAAATATAATTTTTCGCTGTTGTTTGTGTGTTCTTATCTCATTGCGTCACTTTTATGTAAAAACAACAGGTACTACTGACGGAGGATTTCTATGGTCAGCAAAGAAGTTGAAAAATTACTTCTGAAAGTTCAAAAGCCGGGAAGATATGTCGGCGGTGAACTCAACGAAGTAATCAAGGATAAAAAGAAAGTAGATTGCAGATTTGCTTTCTGCTTTCCCGATACCTATGAAGTAGGTATGTCCCATCTCGGAATGAAAATTCTTTACAGTCTTATGAACGCTGTGCCGTACATTTGGTGCGAAAGAGTTTTTGCCCCATGGGTTGATATGGAAGAAGAGATGATAAAACACAATATTCCGCTTTATGCGCTTGAAAGCGGAGATCCCGTGTCCGATTTTGACTTTATCGGTTTTACTCTCCAGTATGAACTCAGCTTTACAAATATGCTCAATATGCTCAGGCTTTCGGGTGTGCCGATTAAAAGCTGTGACAGAAAAGAACTTAAAAACATAGTAGTTGCAGGCGGACCGTGTGCCTGCAACCCCGAGCCAATTGCAGATTTTGTCGATATTTTCTTCATCGGTGAGGGAGAAGAGGTTGACCTTGAGGTTATTGAGCTTTTCAGAAGGTGCAGAGCCGAAGGTAAATCAAAACAGGAGTTTCTTGAACTCTCATCTAAAATTGAGGGTGTATATGTTCCTGCACTCTATGATGTAACATATAACGAGGACGGCACAATCAAGTCATTCACTCCCAAAGGAGATGCTCCCGCTAAAATCCACAAGCGTATTATGCTTGATATGGACAAGTCGTTCTATCCTGATAATTTTGTAGTTCCGCTTGTTGAGATAGTTCATGACAGAGCGGTTCAGGAAATTTTCCGTGGCTGTATAAGAGGCTGTCGTTTCTGTCAGGCGGGCATGATTTACCGTCCGGTCCGTGAAAAATCTCCCGAAACTATAAATAAACAATGCAGAGCATTATGTGATAACACGGGTTACGATGAAGTTTCGCTATCTTCACTCAGTTCAAGTGACTACAGTCAGATTGTACCGTTACTTGACAAGCTAAATGAGTGGAGCAAAGACGAAAAAGTCAGCATTTCACTTCCGTCACTGCGTGTTGACGGCTTTACAGATGACATTATGAATAAGATTAAAACCGTACGCAAGAGCGGACTTACCTTTGCTCCGGAGGCAGGCAGTCAGCGTATGCGTGATGTTATCAATAAAAATGTTCGTGAAGATGAACTTTTGCAAACTTGCACAACTGCATTTGCAGGCGGCTGGACTACGGTAAAACTCTATTTTATGATTGGTTTGCCTACCGAAACAATGGACGATGTCGCCGCAATTGCCGGCCTTGGTCAGTCTGTAGTTGATGCATATTACAAATGTCCCGAAAAGCCAAAGGGCAAGTCGGTGCGTGTAACCGTGTCTGCATCCTCTTTTGTACCAAAACCGTTCACCCCGTTTCAATGGGAACCGCAGGATACAATCCCTGTTCTTCATGAAAAGCAACAGCACATCAAGGACAGTATTACAACAAGAAAAATTCAGTTTAACTATCACGATGCCGATACAAGCTATCTTGAAGCAGTATTTGCAAGGGGTGACAGAAAACTTTGTAAGGTAATGGAGCTTGCATGTGAAAGAGGTTTCCATTTTGACGGCTGGAATGATTGTTTCAGCCTTGAAAAGTGGCTTGAACTCTTTGATGAATGCGGTGTTGATCCGTCATTTTATGCAAACAGACATAGAAGTTTTGATGAAATTCTTCCGTGGGATCATATTGACTACGGTGTAACTAAGGATTTCCTTATCAGAGAATGTAAAAAAGCGTACGCAGATACAACAACACCGCATTGCAGACTGAAATGCAACAACTGCGGTGCGGCTAAATACGGAAAGGGTGTGTGTTTTGAAAAGCGTAAGAATATGGTTTAAAAAAGATTTTGAATGTCGCTATATTTCGCACCTTGATCTCAATCGATGTATGCTCCGTGCATTGCACAAGAGCAAAATCCCTATCTGGCATACAGAAGGATTTAACCCACATCCGTTTGCAACATTCCCGTTGCCGCTTTCGCTTGGTTTCCGAGGTGTAAACGAATGTATGGATGTCAAGCTTGAGGATGAAAGCTTTCCGTTTGAAGAAATCATCTCAAGGCTTAACGATTGTCTGCCTAGAGGACTTCGTGTGTTTGATGTAACGGAACCCGTTATGAAAGCCGGAAAGATTGCTTTTGCATCATTTACAATCAAGATTTCCTGTGACGGTGAAAACTCCCGTACAGTATGCGAACAACTTAAAGAACTGCTGACAAGCGAAAGTATTGAAGTTGAAAAGAAATCTAAAAAAGGCATAAAAACCGTTGACATAAAGCAAGGCATAAAGAGCTTTGAAGTAACCGAGAAGTTCGACTTTGCAGAACTTGATGTTGTTTTGTCGGCAGGCAGCTCCGATAATGTGAATCCGAATCTGCTTATATCGGCTTTTGAAAACCGTTTTTTGGTTTCCTGTGATATTGACATCACAAGAAATGACCTCTACAACGCAGATATGGAATTGTTTAGATAGGTGAATATATGTTTGAATTTACAATACGAGAAAATGATTTTTTAAACGGATTTTTGGATTTATTGAGTGACTATGTAAATAAGTCGTATAAGTTCACCATGTCATACCTGACAAGCCCTCTTTTGTCTGATGTGCGTGAGAGTGAAAGACTTGTTTTGCTTGTAGTCAACAAGTCTGTTTTTCAGAATATGTACAGTTTCATCAAGCTGAATGACAGCAATATGCAGTTTGCATCATTTTCCTGTCTTGAAACAGCCGTGAACTCAATGCGACTTTACAATGTCCTTGCTACAAATCCGGATTATATGCATGAATATATTACCGGCGGAAACTTTTCGCTTGAAGTATGTGAAAATGAAATTTCAGAAAAACAAAAAGAATATAATAAAGGTGAAGAGGAGTTCTCGCTCCGTGAATTTGCAACCGGACTTGGCAAATTCAATTCTTTTGAATTGAAAAATGCAGCTGTTGCGTCACAGCTTGTTGACGGCAATATCTTTCTCGGACTCTCCTGCGGCAATGAACTCGGAGAGGATTTGCAGGATGAAGTCAGAAAGAGTATGATTGGTGCATACCTTTCACTTTCAAAGCACAATAAAATGTTTTTTAACGGCGGTATAGATGATACTCTTGAAGAGCTTGAGGACAAGCTCTATGCAAAGTTTCTTGAATATATCAGAAAGTTCTCATAATCTTTTTAAACTTTCACATTACTTTACACAAGCGTTCAATTTTCTGTCACATAAGACAGTTATTATATGCTTGTAAGTTAAAGATAAACAAAAAAACACTTTAACTTTACATAGATAATGCTTACAAGAACTTTTCATAGATTTCCTCTCTAATATGTCGAAAGACACAAAGGTCGGCTTTTCTGCCGACCTTTTTAATTTATCAGGTGTTTTATTATGAATTACTACTCCCTTAATAAGTATCTCAAAAATACATTCGGTGAAAAGGTGTACAAAATTTCGCTGAATGGTAATATGACCTGTCCGAATCGTGACGGAACCCTCGGAACAAGGGGCTGTATTTTTTGCAGCAGGGGAGGCTCCGGAGAATTTGCCTCCGATGCACTTCTTCCTGTTCACGGACAAATCGATCAGGCTAAACTGCGAATAAAAAAGAAATCCGACTGTAAAAAGTTTATTGCATACTTTCAGCCGTTCACAAATACCTATGCGCCTGTTGAATATCTTGAAAAAATATTTACAGATGCAATTTCAGAACCCGACATTGTTGCCCTTTCAATCGCAACCCGTCCCGATTGCCTGGGAAATAATGTGTTAGGTCTTCTTGAAAAACTGAACAAGATAAAACCTGTCTGGGTAGAACTCGGATTGCAGACAATTCATGAAAAATCGGCAGATTATATAAGAAGAATGTATACGCTATCCGTTTATGACTCAGCTACAGAAAATCTTCATAAAATCGGAATCAATGTAATTACACACATTATTTTGGGACTTCCGAACGAATCTAAAGAAATGATGCTTGAATCTGTAAAATATGCAGGCAGTAAAACCGACGGAATTAAACTGCAGTTGTTGCATATTTTAAAAAACACAGACTTGTGTGATGACTATGAAAGCGGAAAATTTGATGTGCTTTCAATGGAGGATTATATTGATATTCTTTGCGATTGCGTTGAAGTGTTGCCTGAAAATGTTGTAATTCACCGTTTAACAGGTGACGGGGATAAAAAACTGCTCGTTGCACCCATGTGGAGTGCCGACAAAAAGCGTGTTTTAAACTCAATCAACCGTGAATTTGGAAAGCGTGATATCACGCAGGGAAGAAAGGCAAAGTAAAAGACTTCCGAATCAATCATCGGAAGTCCTGTTTTCAAGAGTATTGTCGTTGTGATTTTTCTCTTTTTCAGCTTTCTTCTGAGCTGATTTTTTACCGATTGCATATGCAACAGCCAATATAGCCAAGCATCCCGCAGTTATGCCCATGCCGGCAAGGAAAAATTTTATTTGCCTATCTTTAATGGGATTGTAATCAATATATTCGTCATCTGAGGCATTAACAGTTGTAGGCTCGGTCGAGTGTTTACTTTTACCGCCCTTTCCTGTAGCTTGCGTGCTGTTTTTATTGCTTGACGAGGAACTTCCGCCGCTAACCGTTCCCGACGCATTTTTATATATTCTGATACACGATGCAGTGCAACTTCCAACATCCATAAAGTTCACATCGGAATCAACACATTGAATCACTGTGTAGTCAATATACGCAGTACCTTCTTTTATTGTTTTGAAATCAAGCGTTAAGACATTGCTTCCGCCCGAAATATTTTGTCCTTCAGAATTAAGAAAAACAACTTTAACCTTGCCGCTTTTCTTGTTGACCTGAATTTTTGAGCCGTTATTCACTGCCTTAACCTTTCTGAATTCGATATAATCGGGGTCATATGTAAATTCAAATGTTGCGGCAGAAAGTCGATTGCCGGAATTTGCGGAAAGAGCAACACTGAACAGTCTGTTCGGCTTCATATCTGCATTCTGCATTTCAAAACTTACGCTTGCGGTTGCAAATGCACTTGTTAAAGATATTTGCAATAAAGCTATCAAAATTAAAATAATAGAAAATAGTTTTTTCATAGTTCGCCACATAAAATTAAAATATTTCAAAATCTCACTTGATTTTTCTGATTTCATTTGATATAATAAACAGGTCGTTTGGAGAGATGTCCGAGTTGGCCGAAGGAGCATGATTGGAAATCATGTATACGGTGAACACCGTATCAGGGGTTCGAATCCCCTTCTCTCCGCCATAAACGCTGAACTTTATTTTAGGTTCAGCGTTATTTTTTTTGACCTGTTTTTCTTAATAAAAGGTGTTGTTTTTCATATATATAATTCTATCGTATGGCAAGATTTGTTGTCAACGGATTTACGGTGAAGAGTTAGCACATACAGTGCATTTACGGTCATTTTTAATAATTTTTTAGCATTTCATATGACATAACCATTCAGCTTTCGGTTATTTATTCAAAAAACTGCCACTAAACCTTTACAAACCCTACAAGATATTGTATTATATTAGTAATTATAAATTACCATGGGGTGTTATGTATGAAACCAAAATATAAAAGAGTATTATTAAAACTTTCAGGCGAATCACTTGCAGGCGAAATGAAACACGGAATTGATTTTGAAACTGTTCTCAAAATCTGCAAGCCTATTAAAGAATGTGTTGACGCAGGCGTAGAAGTCGGCATTGTAGTAGGCGGCGGCAACTTCTGGCGTGGCAGAAGCTCAGGTGAAATGGACAGAACAAGAGCCGACCATATGGGTATGCTTGCAACAACAATCAATGCACTCGGTGTTTGTGATGCACTCGAACAGCTTGGAGTTAATGTTCGTGTTCAGACAGCTATCGCTATGCATCAGATTGCAGAGCCGTACATCAGAAACAAAGCAGTTCTTCACCTTCAGAAGGGCAGAGTAGTAGTATTCGGTTGCGGAACAGGCAACCCGTTCTTCAGCACAGACACAGCAGCGGCTCTTCGTGCGGCAGAAATTGAGGCTGATATCGTAATGAAGGCTACTATGGTTGACGGTGTATATGACAGCGATCCCAAGAAAAACCCGAATGCAAAGAAGTACGATACAATTTCTTTCCATGATGTTCTCAACAAGGACCTTGCTGTTATGGACAGCACAGCGGCATCGCTTTGCAAGGACAATAATCTTCCGATTCTTGTATTCAGTATTGAAGATCCCGAAAATATCTACAAAGCTGTATGCGGTGAAAACATCGGTACAATCGTAACAGCCAACAATTAATTTGAATTTTTTACTGACTTTTTAACAATAATTATTACACAGGAGGCATAAATATGCAGACACAGTTAAAAAAAGCCGGCGAAAGTATGGACAGACGACTTGAGCATATGCGCACGGAATTTTCAGAAATTAGAGCAGGCAGAGCAAATCCCGCAGTTCTTGATAAGGTAAAGGTTGACTATTACGGCGCACCCACACCCGTAAACCAGCTTGCCGCAGTATCTGTTACAGAGGCAAGAACTCTTACCATTCAGCCATGGGATGCGTCTGTATTAAGACAGATTGAAAAGGCTATCCAGACTTCCGATATCGGCATCAACCCACAGAATGACGGTAAGATTATTCGTCTTATTTTCCCGCCCCTCACAGAGGACAGAAGAAAAGAAATCGTAAAAGATGTTCAGAAGATTGCTGAGGAAACAAAGATTCAGATTCGTAATGTCCGCCGTGAACTTATCGACAAGCTTAAAGCTATGAAGAAGGACGGCGAGCTTACAGAGGACGATCTCAAGCAGGGCGAAAAGAAAGCTCAGGATCTTACAGATAAGTATATCAAAGAAGTTGAGAGCGTTTCTGCAGTAAAGCAGAAAGAAATTTTGGAGATGTAATATGGCTTTTTTCTCAAAGAAAAAAGATGAGCAGATTGAGGTTACAGACCTCAATCTGCCTTCACATATCGGAATTATTATGGACGGCAACGGCCGTTGGGCAAAGAAAAGAGGACTTCCGAGAAAAGCAGGTCACCGTCAGGGTGCGAAAACTTTCAGAACCATAACAAGATACTGTTCCGATATCGGAATAAAGTACCTTACCGTATATGCTTTTTCAACCGAAAACTGGAAAAGACCGCAGGAGGAAGTTGATGCACTAATGTCGCTCTTTAAATCATATCTTAATGAAGCGCTTGAAGATTTTAAGGATGACAGTATTGTGGTAAAATTCATCGGTGACAAGTCGGGTTTTAACGACGAACTTCGTGAACTTATGATTGAAAACGAGGAGAGTTCAAAAGACCGTGACGGTATGGTCCTCAATATAGCTATGAATTACGGCAGTCGTGACGAAATTGTCAGAGCCGTTAGAAATATTTCCGAAGATGTCAGAAACGGAAAAATTTCTTCCGATGACATAACAGAAAATCTTTTTTCAAATTATCTTTATACCGCAGGTCAGCCAGATCCCGACCTTATTATCAGACCGAGCGGTGAATACAGAATTTCAAATTTCCTTTTGTGGCAGTCAGCCTACACGGAATTTGTTATAATGAACAAGCTTTGGCCTGATTTTCAGAAATCAGACCTTGACGAAGCGTTAAAAATATACTCCTCCAGAAACAGAAGATACGGTGGAGTCTGATGAGAGTTGATATAAAATGAAATCCCTCAAGCCACGGCTGCTGACAGCCGTAATAGGAATACCAATACTGCTGATCGTTCTGTTTATTTCGGAACTTTGGCACCCATTTGTAGGCATAGTCATAGGAGCATTCTCGGCATTTATGACAGGCGAGTACCTTCATGCAAGAAAGATGCTTTATAAATTTCACCTTTCAATACCTTGTATGCTGTTTACTTTTCTGCTTTCGGTTTTAGTTACAACAAAGTATCTGTATGTTTTGATTTTTGCTTTTATACTGACAGTCTTTGCTGTAATGATTTTTAAACACGAAAAGACAAACTATGCCGATGTTGCATATTCAGTGTTCGGAACTTTTTTAATTTCTTTTGGAATGAGTGCTGTACCGATTGCCTGTGCATCATCTGTATCAATTACTTTCTGCTATATATGTATTTTCGCATTACCGTGGATGGCAGACGCAGGCGGCTTTTTTATCGGAGCATCGTTCGGCAAGCACAAACTTTGCCCGAAAATCAGCCCTAGAAAGACTGTTGAGGGCGCAATCGGCGGAATACTTTTCTGCGACCTTACAGCAGTAATTATCGGACTTGTGTTCAAATTTTTGGTTATGCCGGACGCTAACATTAATTTCTGGGCATTGATTCTTCTCGGTGTAATTGACGCTCCTGTTTCAATTCTCGGTGATTTAAGCTTTTCACTTATCAAAAGAAATTACGGAATCAAGGACTACGGTTCAATTTTCCCCGGTCACGGCGGAATGCTTGACAGGTTTGACAGCATAATATTTACTGCCCCTGTTCTTGTGGCAATCAATCAATTCATACCTTTCATAACAGTGGGGTAAACTAAAATGGTAAATTCACTTTCAATTCTCGGATCGACGGGTTCAATCGGAACTCAGACGCTTGATGTTGCAGATAAACTTAATTTAAAAGTTTCCGCGCTCACGGCGTCAACAAATATAAAGCTGCTTGAAGAACAGGTAAGAAAATACAAACCTGAACTTGCAGTGGTTTTTAACGAAGAAAAAGCTAAAGAATTCAAAGATAATATAAAAGATACAAACACCCGTGTTTTAATCGGTATGGACGGACTTATTGAGGCGGCAACGCTTGAGAATGCCGACCTTGTTGTAAATTCGGTTGTCGGAATGGTAGGCTTAAAGCCTACACTTGCAGCGGCAAACGCTAAAAAAGATATTGCTTTTGCAAACAAGGAAACGCTTGTAACAGGCGGTAAGCTTGTATGTGATGCGGTAAAGAAGAACGGTGTGAAGCTTCTTCCCGTTGACAGTGAACATTCCGCTATCTTCCAATGCCTGCAGGGAATGCCTGAAAAGAAAATGCTTAAAAAGCTCATTCTTACAGCATCCGGCGGCCCGTTCTTTGGCAAAACAGTCGAAGACTTAAAGAATGTAACAGTTAATGAGGCTCTCAATCATCCAAATTGGAGTATGGGCGCAAAAATAACCATCGACTCTGCTACAATGATGAACAAAGGTCTTGAAATCATTGAGGCGAGATGGCTTTTTGATGTTCAGCCCGGAAACATTGATGTTGTTGTTCATCGTGAAAGTATCATACATTCTCTCATAGAATATGTAGATAATTCCGTAATTGCACAGCTTGGACTTCCCGATATGAGGATTCCGATACAGTATGCAATTACATATCCGGAAAGATATGAGTCACCTGTCGGCGAATTAAGTCTTGCTCAAATCGGCAAAATGACTTTTTTTGAACCTGACTATGATACTTTCAAATGTCTGAGAGCCTGTAAAAAAGCTCTTTCACTCGGAGGCGTTGCAACAGCAATTGCCAACGGTGCTAATGAGGAGGCTAACCGTCTTTTCAGAGAAGGTAAAATCACTTTTCTTGAAATCGGTGACCTTGTTATGGGTGCAATTGATAACATAGACAATTTTGAGCCTTTATGCATTGATGATGTGTTAAAGGCAGATAAACTTGCAAGAGAGTATGTACTCTCTAAGCTATAATTTGCGGTAATATTTTTCAATGCTGTCTTTGCAACGGCAATGAATATTTTGGAGTTGATTTATTTTAATGCAAATTTTAACAGTTGTGGCTCTCATTGTAATAGGAATATTACTTTTTGAGCTTATAATTTTTTCTCACGAATTCGGTCATTTTATTACCGCAAAGCTTTCGGGTGTAAAGGTAAATGAATTTGCACTCGGAATGGGACCGAAAATAATCAGTTTTGTTAAAGGCGAAACAAGGTACTCGCTTCGTCTTTTTCCTATAGGCGGTTACTGCGCCATGGAAGGAGAGGATGAAGACAGTGAAGAAAAAGGTGCTTTTAATAACGCAAAAGTTTGGAAGAGAATGATTATCATAATCGCAGGTGCGGTTATGAATATTCTTCTCGGTTTTGTTATGATGTTTGCCTTTACCGTTCAGGCTGACAGCTACAGTTCAACTACAATATCTCAGTTTCAACCCAATGCATTTACTGCAAACACAGGTTTACAAACAGGGGATAAAATTGTTGAAGTGAACGGTTATTCGATTTGGAATTCACGAGATTTGCAGTTTGCAATCTCAACTCTTCCATATGAAACAGTAGAAGGCAATACACTTGAGGTATACAAAGAAAGAGCAACATCTGCCGCTTGCGGTGTATATAATAAGTATGCAAAAGACGAGTCTCTTTCAAAGGATGAACTTCAAAAATACTACAATGCTCTTTCTGAGGGCTGTTCAAAAATAAATAAGGCTGCAAGCAAAGACGAGGCTAAAAAACTTCTTGATGAAACTTGCAAGTCAATTTATGCACTTGACAAATCATATGATATGTCAAAGTATAAAACACCCGAAATAGACACAACTACATCAAGACCGAGATTCATGGGTGATGTAAAAGTTGTTCGTGACGGCAAAGAAATAACACTTGAAAATGTACAGTTTTTCACCTATTACGCTGATGAGGATGCCGAAAAGGAAAACAAACCTACTGTAGCGTTTGACTTTGCGGTTGAACCGATTGAGAAAAATGTCGGTACTGTCCTCGGTGAAACATTCACACAGACCTGTTCAATGGCAAAAACCGTGTGGACATCTCTGGTGTGGCTTGTTCAGGGCAGATTTACATTCAACGATATGTCAGGCCCTGTTGGTATTGCTACAGCTGTCACTCAGGTTGCATCAATGGGACTTCAAACAGGCTTCGGAGATGCAGTCAATAACATTCTTTTTGTAATGATACTCATTACGGTAAACCTCGGAATTGTAAATATGCTGCCGTTCCCGGCGCTTGACGGCGGAAGATTCTTATTCCTGCTGATTGAATGGATATTCAAAAAGCCGATTCCGAGAAAGGCAGAACAGATTGTGAATACAGTCGGTCTTGTTCTGTTGCTTGCATTTATGCTTATTATTTCGGTGAAAGATGTGTTCCAGCTTGTAACGGGAACATTCCCCGGAATGTAGACAAACGGAGGAAATTTTATGGGAAGTAAAATTCAGGTAACTGCCGGCAATGTAAAAATCGGCGGCGGTGCTAAAGTAAGCGTTCAGTCAATGCTCAACATTCCCTCAACCGATATTGAGGGTTCTGTAAGACAGGCAAAAGAGCTTGAAGAGGCCGGTTGCGAAATTATTCGTGCAGCTATTCCTAATAAAGATGCAGTAAAGCTTATTCCTGCCCTCAAAGAGGCTGTAAGCGTCCCGATTGTAGCCGATATCCATTTTGACTATAAGCTTGCGCTTGAGGCATGTGCGGCAGGCATCGACAAAATCCGTATCAATCCGGGTAACATCGGATCAGACGATAGGGTAAAGGCGGTGGCAGACGCTTGCCGACAGCGTGGCATTCCGATAAGAATCGGTGTTAATTCAGGTTCGCTTGAAAAGGAAATCCTTGCAAAATACGGTCATCCCACACCCGAGGCACTCTGCGACAGCGCCTTGTACCATGCATCACTTCTTGAAAAGTTTGATTTCAACGATATTGTTCTTTCAATGAAAAGTTCAACCGTTTCTACTATGATTAAAGCCTATGAGCTCGCAGCAGAAAGGTGTGATTATCCGCTTCACCTCGGTGTTACAGAGGCAGGAACAGAAAGAATGGGTATTATCAAATCTTCTGCCGGAATCGGTGCATTACTTCTCCATGGTATCGGCGATACAATCAGAGTTTCACTCACAGCCGATCCTGTAAAGGAAGTTTACGCCGCTCATGATATCCTCAAGGCTCTTGATATTGAGAAAGACGGAGTTCAATTTGTTTCATGTCCGACTTGCGGAAGAACAAGAATTGACCTTGTGAAGATTGCAAACGAGGTTGAAGATAAGCTCAGAAACTGTAAAAAGAATATCAAAGTAGCGGTAATGGGTTGCGTTGTAAACGGTCCCGGAGAGGCAAGAGAAGCTGATATCGGCATCGCAGGCGGTGACGGTTGCGGTCTTGTATTCAAAAAAGGCGAAATTCTTCGCAAAGTTCCGGAAGATAAACTCGTTGACGCACTTTTGGAAGAAGTAGAAAAATTATAACTCTATCAGCAGTCAAAATACATTTGCTGTAATATGACAGAAGGACATATATGAAAACATTAGGAGAAGTCTTTGACTCCCAATTCGGCATTAAACTGTCGCAACAGATTTCACAGGGAGAACTGACACAACTTAATATTAACAAACAAGCCCGTTTGATTACTTTAGCAGTAAAATTCAACGGGCTCGTTGAGCGTAATACGCTTTTTGACACGGAAAAGCTGATTACCAAGACACTTGCGTACCATACTGTAATCAAACCGCATTTTCCGACAGAGTTGTTTTCTGCTGATTATTTTCCTCAGCTATACGCAGCCGTAAGGCGAGATATTCCGAGTATTAACGGAACTCTCAACAATGCTGAGGTTAGGTTTGAAAACAATACGCTTACGATAAATCTTCTTAACGGCGGAAAAACTCTCCTTGACAGTAAAGGCTTTGACAAAGCACTTATAAAGCTCATTTCGGAAGAATTCAATCTTTGCATTTCCGTTAATTATACCGGAACCTTTGAGGTTGAAGAAAACAGCGAAGAATACAAAGCCGCTATTCAGGATGCTCAGGAGAAAATCAACCGAGAAAATCTTCAGAAAGCCGCTGAATTCTATCAGGAAGAGGTTGAAACAGCAGAAAAAAGAGAAGAAAAACACGCTGAAAACACTGCTGTTGAAATTGAAGTCCGTGAGGGCAAGTTTGCAACACCGCAGATTATTCAGTCCTCAATCCGTCCGTTATACGGTCGTTCAATCAGGGGAAAAATGATTCCCATTTCTTCCATCTCAGGTGATTCGGGAAGAATTGTGGTGTGGGGCGATGTATTTGATATTGAAAAGAAAGTCACTAAAAGCGGTGACAAAAATATTTTCACTATCGACATAACCGATTATACCGGTTCAACAACAGCTAAAGTATTCAATTCAATCAAGGAATCAGCCGTAATTGATAATATCAAAAAAGGCGATACAATCGTTGTTCAGGGTGATGTTGAGTACGATAAATATGCAGGCGAACTTGTTGTAAATGCCCGTTCAATCGGTACGGCTCAAAAAGTAAAAGTAGTTGATAATGCCGAGAAAAAGCGTGTTGAACTCCATATGCATACAAATATGTCGCAGATGGATGCCGTAACATCGGCAGGTGACCTTGTAAACCGTGCTTATCAGTGGGGACACAAAGCCGTTGCAATTACTGACCACGGTGTCGCACAGGCTTTTCCCGATGCAATGAAAGCCGCAGATAAAATCAACAAAGACGAAGAGAAAATTAAAATTATCTACGGTGTTGAGGCATACTTTATGGATGACCTTGTAGAGTCTGTAAAAGGTGATGCCGACACAGGTTTTGACGGCACATTCATCTGCTTTGATATAGAAACAACAGGCCTTTCAGCCGCCCGTGACAAGATTACCGAAATCGGCGCAGTCAAGGTTGAAAACGGTGTCATCACCGATACTTTTTCAACCTTTGCAAATCCCGAAATGCCGATTCCGCAGAAAATCACTCAGCTTACAGGCATTACCGATGATATGGTAAAGGATGCTCCGTCACAGAGCGAGGCGGTTGGTGCATTTCTTGAATTTGCCGGTGACAATGTGCTTGTTGCTCACAATGCTCCCTTTGACACATCATTCATAGCAAAAGCCTGTGAAGATATGGGCAGGGAATATAACTATACTTCAATCGACACGGTTGCAATTTCAAGAGCAATTCTTACAGATATCAAGAACTGCAAGCTTGATACGGTTGCAAAATTTTTAAGGCTCGGCGACTTCAATCACCACAGAGCAACCGATGATGCCGAAATGCTTGCGAGAATTTTTATAAATCTCTGTCAGCGACTTACAGATGATTACGGTATAACAAAAACAAACGACATTAATACAAAGATAGCAGGCGGAGATTTTAAAAAACTTCCGACCTATCATCAGATTATTCTTGTAAAGAATAAAACAGGTCTTAAAAATCTTTACAGACTTATTTCTTACAGTCATCTTAATTATTTCTACAAAAAGCCGAGAATTCCCAAAAGTGAGCTTGTGAAGTACAGAGAGGGACTCATAATCGGCTCAGCTTGTTGTGCAGGTCAGCTTTATATGGCAATTCTCGAGGGCAAGCCGTGGGGCGAACTCAAACAGATTGCGTCATTCTATGATTATCTTGAAATTCAGCCTGCAGGTAACAATAGCTTTATGATTCGTGACGGCAGATTTAATTCTGTTGACGAACTTCATGAAATTGACCGTACAATAATTAAGCTTGCAAAAGAACTCGGCAAGCCTGTATGCGCAACCTGCGATGTCCACTTTATGGATCCGACAGATTCCGAATTCAGAAAAATTCTTATGGCAGGTCAGGGCTTTAAAGATGCCGAACAGCAAGCTCCGCTTTATTTCAGAACAACTGCTGAAATGCTCAAGGAATTTGAATGGCTCGGCAAGGATAAAGCCTATGAGTATGTAGTAGAAAATCCCAATAAAATCGCCGATATGTGCGAATATATCAGACCTATTCCAAAGGGTACATTCCCACCTAACATTGAGGGCGCACAGGAACAGCTTATTGATATTACATGGAAAAGAGCAAAAGAGAAATACGGTGATCCATTGCCTGAAATCGTAAAGGCAAGACTTGACAAGGAACTTAATTCAATCACAACCTACGGATTCTCCGTGCTTTATATGACTGCGCAAAAGCTTGTTGCAGACAGTGAGGCACACGGATATCTTGTCGGTTCACGAGGATCGGTAGGTTCTTCCTTCGTAGCTACTATGTCCGGTATTTCGGAGGTTAATCCGCTTTGTCCGCACTATGTATGTCCAAACTGCAAACACAGTGAGTTCATAACAGACGGCAGTTACGGCTCAGGCTTTGATATGCCGCCAAAAAACTGTCCTGAATGCGGTACTCTTATGGATCAGGACGGTCACGAAATTCCGTTTGAAACATTTCTTGGCTTTAAAGGCGACAAAGTGCCTGATATCGACCTTAACTTCAGCGGTGAGTATCAGTCAAAATCTCACCGTTACACGGAAGAGCTCTTCGGTAAGAATAATGTGTTCAAAGCGGGAACAATTTCTACCGTAGCCGAAAAAACAGCACTCGGCTTCGTTAAGAAGTTTGCACAGGAGCGAGGTCTTGTAATGCACAAGGCTGAGGAAAAGCGTCTTGCAATCGGTTGTACGGGTGTTAAGAGAACCACAGGTCAGCACCCCGGCGGTATGGTTGTTGTGCCGAGAACAAACGATGTTTACGATTTCTGCCCTGTTCAGCATCCTGCAAATGATGTGAACTCAGATAACATTACAACCCACTTCGACTTCCATTCAATTCATGATACAATCACAAAACTTGATGAGCTCGGACACGATGTTCCGACAATCTATCATTATCTTGAACTCTACACAGGTATCCCCGTAATGAAAGTTTCAATGAGCGATCCCGAGGTTATGTCGCTGTTTACTTCTCCGAAAGCACTCGGAGTTACTGAGGAGGATATCGACTCAAAAACCGGTACATTCAGCCTTCCAGAATGCGGTACGGCTTTTGTAAGAGGAATGCTCATTGAGGCACAGCCCAAAACCTTTACCGACCTTTTGCAGATTGCAGGTCTTTCGCACGGTACCGATGTATGGCTCGGAAACGCTCAGGAACTTATTCATAACGGAACCTGTACAATTTCAGAAGTAATCGGTACTCGTGACTCGATTATGACTTATCTTATGCACAAAGGTCTTGAACCGGGCATGGCATTCAAAATAATGGAGATTGTCCGTAAAGGTAACGCAACAAAACTTCTTACGGAAGAACACTTCAAGGCTATGCGTGAACACAATGTTCCCGAATGGTATATTGATTCATGTATGAAAATTAAGTATATGTTCCCGAAAGCCCATGCCGCAGCTTATATGATTGCAACACTCAGACTCGGTTGGTACAAGGTTCACAAGGCCGTTGAATATTATGCGGCATACTTTACCGTACGAAGTGAAAATCTTGACGGTGCAATTGCCATGCAGGGACATCAGGCTGTCCGTGACAAGATGAACAACATAAAACAAAAACAGAGTGTTCACGAAGCAACAGCCAAGGATGAAGCAGAGTTCCAGACCTTGCAGATTGTCAACGAAATGATGGCAAGAAAAATTGAATTTCTTCCTGTTGATATCTACAAATCCGAGGCTAAAATGTTCAAGGTAGAGGACGGAAAAATCAGACTTCCGTTTTCATCCTTACCCGGTGTAGGCGGTGCTGCCGCAGATTCACTCGCAGAAACGGGCAAGCACACAGAATATCTTTCAATTGAAGATATGCAGATAAAAACAAAGGTTACTAAGGCTGTTATTGAAACACTGAAAGATGTCGGAGTTCTCAAGGATTTGCCTGAAAGCTCACAGATGTCATTATTTTAAGGAGTTGTCTAAATGAAAAAACTGCTTTCGCTAAAAACTTTGCTGATTTGCATTTCATTTACAGTATTTCTTTTACTTGTAAAAGATAATATGAATGTTGTGTGGTCGGCAATCGGTTGGATAACAGGCATAATCACTCCGTTTGCAATTGGGTTCCTTTTTGCTTACATCCTTAACTATCCGTACAAATTTTTCTACTCCAAAGTTTTCGGCAGAATGGGGCGAAAGCGAAAATTCCTTGCTAACTTCAGAAAACCCCTTGCACTTATTATAACCTATGCAATTGTAGTAGCAATTTTTGTTGTTATAATCTCAATTGTAGTTCCGCAGATTGCAGCCAGCCTGTTCAGTCTTATTAACAGCCTGCCTCAGTATGCAGGCGTACTTTCTGACATGACAAAAACAGTGGTGCATTGGATTAACCATACATTCAGTATGGAAATTGACGCAAGTGAAGTAATAAACAACTTCTTCAAGTATATTACAAACTTTATTTCGGCAGGCAATATCACCAGTTTTCTCGGCAACTCTACAAATGCCGTATTCAGCGCAATTATGTCTATGTGTAACGGTGTGTATAACTTCCTGCTCGGAATCGTTATTTCAGTTTACTTCCTTGCCGCAAAGGAAACACTTTGCCGTCAGATAAAAAAGCTTGCTGTTGCTTTTATTCCGATAAAGTATCTTCCTAAGATTTATGAAATTGTCGATATTACAGATACAAAATGCGGTCGTTTTCTCGTTGGCGATATCATTGATGCGGCTTTTCTAGGTGTTCTCACATTCATTACAATGTCAATTTGTCAATTACCGTACGCACCGCTTATTGCGGTTCTTATCGGTGTAACGAATATTATTCCGTTCTTTGGGCCGTTCATCGGTGCAATTCCGAGTGCTTTTATCCTCTTGCTTATTGATCCTATTTACATGATTATTTTCATAATCATTATAGTTATAATTCAGCAGCTTGACGGCAATCTTTTCAAGCCGAAGATTATCGGCAGTCAGGTTGGTCTTTCAAGCTTCTGGGTACTGTTCAGCGTAATTGTCGGCGGAGGAATGTTCGGTGTGCTCGGTCTTATTCTCGGAACTCCAATCTATGCTGTAATCTATGCTCTTGTCGGCAAGAGAGTTAAAAACAAAATTGACTCAAAGGGAAGAATTGCTCAGGAGGCTCTTGATTTTGAGGTGCTTAACTATACCAAAATTGCCGCAGAGCAGAAAAAACTTCGTGAAGAAAAAGAAATGCAGCATAGAGAAAAACTTATGAAATTCATCAACCGTAACAAAACAAATGATGAAGACGAATCCTCAGAAAATACAAATGAATAATCGTAAAATTTTCGTTTCATCTTAATAGTGTTGACAAATCAAGTTTAGTGTGTTAATATATTACCATATTAACACACTAAAGCGTTGAGAGGTAATTATGAAAAAGAATTTAAAAATGACTCCCGAGGGAACAAAGGACTTTCTGTTCGCCGAATGTTCCGCTATGGATTATATCTGTACAAGCATTGAAAAGGTATTTGTCAAAGGCGGATTTAAACGGGTAATAACTCCTGCTCTTGAATTCTATGATGTGTTCTCAATTCCGTCAAGCGGAATCTCGCAGGAATCAATGTTCAAGACAACCGATAACAAAGGCAGACTTCTTGTTGCCCGTCCTGATTCCACTCTGCCGATTGCAAGAATGGTTTCTACAAGACTTAAAAACAATACACTTCCTGTTCGACTTTACTACAAGCAGGCAGTATATCGCAACAATCCGTCACTTGCAGGAAGAAGAAACGAATTTCTTCAGATGGGTGTTGAACTTCTCGGGGCAAAAGGAAAGAGAGCCGACCTTGAAATTCTTACTTCGGCAATAAAAAGCATTTCAGCTGTTGCCGATGATTTCAGAATTGAACTCGGACACGCCGAAGTATTCAATGCTCTGTCAAAAGAACTCGATATTGATAACGATTACAAAGAAAAAATCAGAGTATCAATCGAAAGTAAAAACTATTCGGCGCTTAACAATCTTCTTGACAAACTCAAGCCTTGCAAGACTGTTTCCGCAATCCGTTCGCTCCCGTCACTTTTCGGCGGTGAAGAAGTGTTTGATGAGGCATATGACATCTGCAAAGGTACAGGTGCCGAAAATGCTCTTGATTATCTCCACACAATCTATAAAGAACTTTCCGTGCTTGAGCTCGGCAACAAGCTTATCATCGACCTCGGACTTGTTCAGAGAAATGATTACTATACGGGAATCGTATTTTCAGGGTATATTAACGGAATCGGTGACGCTGTTATTTCGGGAGGAAGATATGACGATCTTCTCAGCGAATTTGACGCTCCTATGGGTGCGGCAGGCTTTGCGATTGATACAGACGCAATTACAATGAAACATCTTTCCGATGATGATGTAAATTATTCAGATAATCCCGATGTTCTCGTTTTTGCAGAAAACGGACATGAAATGAAGGCTCTCAGATATGTTGACGAGCTTAACGAAAAGGGAATAAAGGCACAGTTCAGCGTACTTGAAACTCTTGAAGAAACAGAACAGTTTGCAAAATCAAGAGGAATAGCAAAAGTTGAAAGTATATAATCAAGCTGTCGGAAAGGATTAAATATGAAACCATTAAGAATTGCTCTGACAAAGGGCAGACTTGAAAAGACCACAATTGAACTTCTTGAAAAAATCGGATATAATTGTGATGAAGTAAAAAACAAGGGAAGAAGGCTTATTCTTCCGATCGGCAACAATGATTTTGAAGTTGTGCTTGCGAAAGCCGCAGATGTAATTACATATGTTGAGCACGGTGTGTGTGACCTTGGTGTCGTCGGCAAGGATACAATTCTTGAAAACGGTTCATCTTTTTATGAACTTCTCGACTTAGGATTCGGCAAATGCCGTTTTGCTCTTGCTACAAAAAAGGACTCCGATTTTTACGGCGGTTACAAAACAAAGACAATTGCGTCAAAGTATCCCAATGTAACCAGGGCATTTTTTGACGATAAAAATATGGATGTAAGAATCATTAAAATTGAGGGCTCGGTTGAACTCGCTCCTCTTGTAGGTCTTGCAGACGGTATTGTAGATATAGTAGAAACAGGTTCAACGCTCAAGGCTAACGGACTTGAAGTAATTGAATGGGTATGTGATATTTCAGCAAGACTTATTGCCAATACAGCAAGTCTTAAACTGCGCAAGGCTGAAATTGAAGAATTGCAGAAGAAACTGGAGGCTGTCACAAAATGATTACAACTGTTGTAGCAGACGGAAAAAACGAATATGAATTTATTGATTTGCTCAAAAAGAGAGCGCAGAATTCAGATAAAAATGTGGTTCCGATTGTTTCGGAAATCATCGAAAATGTTGCAGAAAACGGTGATAAAGCCGTAAAGGAATATACCGTTAAATTTGACGGAAAAGCACCTGAAAAGGTAGAAATTACTTCCGATGAAATCGACAGCCTTATTGAAAAATGCGATAAGGATTATCTCGAAACAATCAAAAAGGCAGCCGCAAATATTGCAGACTTCCATAAAAGACAGGTTCAGCAAAGCTGGCTCACAACAAAGAATAACGGAGTAATGATGGGGCAGAGAATCAGAGGTCTTAAAAGAGTAGGTATCTATGTTCCGGGCGGCACTGCAGCATATCCCTCATCAGTTCTTATGAATGCAGTTCCCGCTAAAATTGCAGGTGTTGAGGAAATTATTATGTGTACACCTCCTCAGAAGGACGGTACACCGAATCCGAATATCATCGCCGCCGCAAAGGTAGCAGGTGTTGACAGAATCTTCCTTATGGGCGGTGCACAGGCAGTAGCCGCACTTGCATACGGTACAGAATCCGTACCAAAGGTTGATAAAATCGTAGGGCCCGGCAACATCTTTGTTGCAACAGCAAAAAAACTTCTTTACGGAACAGTTGACATTGATATGATTGCCGGTCCGAGTGAAATACTCATCATTGCCGATAAGTCTGCAAATCCAAAATTCCTTGCCGCAGACCTTATGAGTCAGGCAGAGCATGACAGGCTTGCGTCTGCAATTCTGCTTACCGACTGCGAAGAGCTCGCAAAAGAAACTGAAACAGAGCTTGAAAAGCAGATGACCGCTCTTTCAAGAAAAGATATTATCCGTTCATCGGTTGACAATTTCGGTGCAGTTATTGTATGCAGTGATATGTCACAGGCAATTGAATTTGCTAACGAGCTTGCTCCCGAACATCTTGAGGTTTGTTGTGAAAACCCAATGGAGTATGTCGGCAAGCTTGATAATGCTGGCTCTGTATTTCTCGGCAACTACAGTCCCGAGCCTCTGGGCGACTATTTTGCAGGTCCTAACCATGTTCTTCCGACAAGCGGCACGGCAAGATTTTTCTCACCTCTTTCGGTAGACAGCTTTGTAAAGAAATCAAGCTTTATTTACTATACGGAAGACGCTTTGAGAAAAGACGCCGAAGATGTAGTTCGCTTTGCAGAAACAGAAGGACTTACAGCACACGCAAATTCAATTAAAGTGCGTTTTGATATGAAATAAGAATGGAAGTTATGCAATGTCTTATGAATTAAACAAAAAAATTCGTGAACTTGAACCGTATGAACCAATCAGCGGTACATATAAAATTCGACTTGATGCAAACGAATGTCCCGAAAATTATCCTGACTTCATCAAAGAAGAAATCAAAAATGCAATTGATACAATTGATTTCAACCGCTATCCCGATCCGCTTGCGGAAAAGGTTGTTACGGCTTTTGCGGATTATTACGGAATCAATCCAAAATATGTAACCGCAGGTAACGGCTCAGATGAACTTATCTTTTTGATTGAAGCCGCATTTATGGAAAAAGGGGACAGGATGCTTTGCGTTGCTCCCGATTTTTCAATGTACAAATTCTATTCATCAATCTGTGAGGTTGAATGTGACACATTTATCAAATCCGACGACCTTTCAATTGATACGGATGCACTTATTGAAAACGTAAATCGTGACAATATCAAACTTCTGCTCTTTTCAAACCCATGCAATCCGACAGGGCAGGGTATGACCGCCGAAGATGCACGCAGACTTGTTACAAGCGTAAATGCACTTGTAATTCTTGATGAAGCATATATGGATTTCTGGGATCAGAGTCTTATAAATGAGGTTGAAAAGTATTCAAATCTCATTATTTTCAGAACCGCATCAAAGGCAGTAGGCTCAGCGGCACTCAGACTTGGTTTTGCCGTTGCAAATGAAACAATTTCAAGAGCTGTAAAAGCGGTAAAATCTCCGTACAATGTGAACACATTTTCTCAGGTTGTCGGCAGTATAATATATAAAAATAAAGATTATCTCAAAAACAGACAAAAAACAATTGTCAGAAACAGAGAAAAGCTGTATAATGACTTATTAGAGTTGTCTGCTCTTTCCGATGATTTTAAGGTTTACAACAGTTGTGCAAACTTTGTTTTTGTTAAAACATCATTCGGCAAAGACTTGTGGAACTATCTAAAGGACAATTCAATTGTAATCCGTTTTATGGGCGATTACATCAGAATTTCCGTTGGCACAGAAGAAGAAAACGAAGAACTGATAAGTTGCGTTAAAACTTATTTATCGAGGTGATTATATGCGCAGTGCATATGTTGAGCGTAAAACGAAGGAAACCGACATAAAGCTAAAACTTAATCTTGACGGCGGCGATATTAAAATTGATACAGGCATAGGCTTTTTTGACCATATGCTAAATTCGTTTGCCACTCACGGCAGATTCGGACTTGAGGTTTCGGTAAAAGGCGATCTCTATGTTGACGAACACCACACCGTTGAAGACACAGGTATAGTTCTTGGCAAAGCATTTGCAGAGGCTCTTTCAACCAAAGAGTCAATTGAAAGATTCGGCAGTTTTTATGTTCCTATGGACGAAGCGCTTGCGTTTGCATCTGTTGACATCAGCGGCAGACCTTATCTTGTATTCGACGCTGATTTCCCGCAGGAAAGATGCGGCGGCTATGACTGTTCAATGACAGTAGAATTTATGCGTGCATTTGCATTTAACGCACAAATCACACTTCACCTCAAATCTGTTTACGGTGACAACTCTCACCATATCACAGAGGCTTTGTACAAGGCTTGCGCACACGCACTCCGTCTTGCAGTAAAGCAAAATTCTTCAAATGTACTTCTTTCTACTAAAGGAGTGTTATAATGATTATTTTACCCGCTATTGACATAAAAGACGGCAATTGTGTCCGTCTTTTCAAGGGTGATTATGCAACCGTTCAGAAGGTAGCAGAGTCCCCGTATATTGCCGCTCAGGGCTTTGCTGACGCAGGTGCAGAGTGGATGCATATGGTTGACCTTGACGGTGCAAAAGATGCAAAGCTTGTTAATGCCGATCTTATTGCAGATGTTGCAAAAGCCTCGGGACTTTCTGTTGAGGTCGGCGGAGGAATCCGTGATATGAAAGCGGTTGAATACTATCTTTCAAGAGGAATAAACCGTGTTATTCTCGGTTCAGCCGCAGTTAAGAACCAGCAGCTTGTTATTGATGCCGTAAAAGAATACGGTGAGAGAATTGCAGTTGGCATTGATGCAAAGGACGGTATGGTTCGTGCAGAAGGTTGGATTGACAATTCGGAAATCAACTACATTGAGCTTGCAAAGCGTATGGAAGATGTCGGAGTAAAGACTATTGTGTTCACAGACATTGATCAGGACGGTACTCTTGCAGGTCCTAACCTTAAACAGCTTAATGACCTTGCTCACGAAGTCAGCTGTAATATTATCGCAAGCGGTGGTGTTGCAGTTCTCAAAGATATCATTAATCTTGCAGAACTCGATGTCTACGGTGCAATCTGCGGTAAGGCTATCTACACAGGTTCGCTCGATTTGAAACAGGCGATCGAAGTAACAAATAAAATCTGAGGTAATTATGGATTTTGATAAATATTTTGTAAAATCCGAACTTATTCCCGCAATTATTCAGGAAAAGTCAACGGGTGAGGTACTTATGCTTGCATATATGAACCGTGAAAGTATGCAAAAAACTTTTGAAACCGGTTACACATGGTTCTGGTCAAGAAGCCGTCAGGAGCTTTGGAACAAGGGTGCAACATCAGGTCATTTACAAAAGGTAATTGATATATATGCCGACTGCGACGACGATACATTGCTCATCACAGTTGAACAAACAGGTGCGGCCTGCCACACGGGAAATCATTCCTGCTTTTTTAAAAAATTAAAATGAGGAGAATTTTAATATGAACGACAGAGAAGTTCTTGAAGCACTTTATGCTACAGTAGAAAACAGACGAGATAATCCAAAAGAGGGTTCATACACTTGCTACCTTCTTGATAAAGGAATTGACAAGATTCTTAAAAAAGTAGGCGAGGAGTGCAGTGAAACAATAATTGCGGCAAAAAATGATGATAACAGCGAAACTGTTTATGAAATTGCAGACCTTATCTATCATCTTACTGTAATGATGGTAAAGCTCGGCATTCCGCTTGAAGATGTTCTTGCCGAACTTGACAAGAGAAGCGAAAAGACAGGAAACCTTAAAAAGTTCCATGTTGTTGACAAAAATTCATAACTAAAAGCGCAAACAAAAAGGCCCTATGACTTTGGTCATAGGGCTTAACAGTATGTATATATTATTTTTATGCATTAACAAAAGCAAATTTAGAAATCGCCTGTTTGAGATTATCATCAGGTTCTGATTCAAGAAGAAGTTCAATCGGAATTTTTTCGTCAATTGCAAAAAATCCCATCAACGAATGAGCATCAACAGTATTATCGCCGTTTCTTAGCATCATTACTGTATCCGGAAAGTGAGCAAGAGTTTCAAACATATCGATCATTTCTTTTTTATTTTTAACGGAAACCGGTACAGAAAACAAGATCTCACCTCCATTGTTCATCTTGTTTATATTTTATCATTAATTTTTGTCTAAATCAACAACGAATTAATGAATTTTTGCAATTTCAACTATTTACCCAAAAAAGGATGGTTAGTGAATGAATTTTAATATAATTACACTCGGCTGCAAGGTTAATCAGTATGAATCACAGGCAATGCGTGAAGATATGCTGAAGAACGGATTTCTTCTCTCGGATGACAGGGACAGGGCAGACATAACAATCGTTAACAGCTGTACGGTAACATCCGTAAGTGACGCAAAAAACCGCAAGATTCTCAACCGTGTCCGCCGTGAAAATCCTGATGGAATTGTTATTTTAACCGGCTGTATGCCACAGGCTTTCCCCGAAGAAAGCGAGAACTTTTCAAATTGCGATATCGTACTCGGTAATGCAAAGAGAGCCGAACTCGTTCCTTCAATTTACAAGTTTCTCGAAGAAAAACAGAAATTTGTTCATATAACAGAGCATATTGGAAAAGGCGAAAAATACGAAAACCTTTCCGTATCGTCACTCGGAGAGCATACAAGAGCTTTCGTTAAAATTGAGGACGGTTGCAACAGATTTTGTTCTTACTGCATTATTCCGTATGCAAGGGGCAGAGTGCGTTCAAAATCTCTTGAAGATTTAAAGGCAGAGCTTATTCAGGTTGCCGCAAACGGTTACCGTGAGGTTGTTCTCGTTGGTATTAATCTTTCCGCCTACGGTCTTGACGAAGATTTTGATCTTGCTGATGCTGTAGAATGTGCTTGTTCCGTTGACGGAATCGACCGTGTAAGACTCGGGTCAATCGAACCGGAAAGAATGGATAAAGAAATGATTGCCCGTCTTGCCGCACAGCCAAAGTTCTGTCCGCAGTTTCATCTTTCACTGCAGAGCGGTTGCGATAACACACTCAAAGCAATGAACCGCCACTACAATTGTTCAGAATACGCTGAAATTGTTACAAATCTCAGAAACGCTTTTGAAAACAGTTCTATGACAACCGATGTAATGGTTGGATTTGCAGGTGAAACAGAGGAAGATTTCAACGCATCTCTTAATTTTGTTAAGTCAATCGGCTTTGCAAAGGTGCATATCTTCCCGTATTCACGCCGTAAAGGCACTGTTGCCGATAAAGCACCAAATCAAATTGATCCCCAAATCAAAGAGCAGAGAGCCAAAATTATGGAGCAGGTCTGCGATCAAACCAGGAGGGAATTTCTTAAAGATCAGGTTGGCCTTTGTGAATCTGTTCTCGTTGAAAGACTTCGTCACGGTTATCTTGAGGGTTACACAAAGAACTACACTCCTGTTCATATTAATTCCGAAGATACAAGTCTTTGCGGTAAAATTATTGATGTGAAAATCACAAAATCATTTGATGACTACTGCGATGCTGAATTAGTTTAAAGCGTTAATCAGATTATTGATCTCTTTTTTTGCAGTATCATCTTCAAGACAACTATAGCTGTAAAGCATAAAGCCCATGACAAATTTGTTGTTACGCAAAATATCGTATTCATCGGCAAGGATACTGTCACTTAAAAGCCATGTTTCTTCGTCATATTCGCCGTTACCTGCCTTATAACCGCCAAGACCTACATACAGTTTTACATTTTCGTCAAAATCAAGAGATGTCCAGCTGTCAAGGCAATCTTCAAAATTAAGAGCAGGATTTTCAAGGCTAAAGTAAATTTGCGGACAGATGTAATCTGCAAAGCCTTTACAGGTACACCACGATTTTACATCGGCATACAATCCGTCATTGTTACCTATATTGCCTTGCGGTGATATGCCGAACTCAACTGACGAATCCACACTTTTTATTGTTCTGTAAACCTTACAAATCAGCGTATTTACATTTTGCATTCGCCAATTATCAAGACTCATACAGTTTTCTTTACCGTATTTTTCAATATAAGCCTCATACTGCTTTTTATCAAAACTTTCATCCTCAGTAGGGTAGAAGTAGTCGTCAAATTGTATCCCGTCAACATCATAATTTTCTGCAATTTCCTTTACACCGTCACAAATCAGCTGTTGTGCAGTTTCATTTGACGGATCAAGAAAAATCCCGTTATCGGTTTTTATACCTATTTCGGAATTCTTTATGTAAGGATTGTTGTCTGAAATTTTTTTCGGAGTTTCATTTGAACTGACTCTGTATGGATTAATCCACGCATGAATTTTCAAATTGTTTTCTTTGCATATATCACACATAATTTGCAGTGCGTCATATTGAGGATTTTCACCCTGCGTACCCGTGAGAATATGTGACCACGGAAAATAGCTTGACTTATATAATGCGTCACAAAAGGGGCGCACCTGTACAATAAGCGTGTTGAAACCGCTTTCACGGCATTTTTGTGCTATTTCGGTAAATTTACCTTCAAACGCTTTTTGTGTTTTTGAGCTTTCGTTTTCCATAGAAAGCTCCATATATGATACCCACACGCCACGCATTTCTTCATCACTTTCGGGTGTGTCGGCGGTTGCCTTTGATGATAAGGCTGCAATATTGTTGATATCATTCTGCTTTTTCGGCGGTTTTTCTCTTGTAAATGAGCTTATGCAGATAACGCTTAACATAGCTATTACAGATATAATAATCGGAACAATCTTTTTGTTTTTCAATCAAATCATCCTTTGGAGTTCTCATGGAAATTTTCATCATATACATTTGCATTATCAGCCTGATATCAATTATTGTAACAGTCTGTGACAAATACTTTGCAATTCACCGCAAATGGAGAGTACGAGAAAGCACATTGCTGATTCTCTCCGCACTCGGAGGAAGTGTTGCAATGTACATTACAATGCAATTAATCAGACACAAAACAAGACACATTAAATTTATGCTCGGCATACCGATAATATTTATTATTCAGCTGATAATTCTGTTTTTTGTTTGGAGGATGATTTATGTCTGACAGACTGTATTTTTCCGTACCTGACGAATGTGACAATATGCTTGCTCAAAGATTTCTGCGTGACAAATGCGGTCTTTCTGCAAGAATAATAACACGACTGAAAAGAGAAAAAGACGGTATTTTGATGGACGGGAAAATTTTAAGAACAATTGACTGTGTGCAAAGCGGAAAAACCGTTTCAATTGCAATTCCCGATGAAAAATGTGAAATTGAACCGACAAAGGGGACACTTGATATAAGATATGAGGATGAACATTTTCTTGTGGTAAACAAACCGCATTCCATGCCTGTTCATCCTGTAAAGCAGCACCAAAGTGATACGCTTGCAAATATTGTTTCGTACTATTGCAGTCAAAACGGCAAGCCGTTTGTATTTCGGGCAATTAATCGACTTGACAAGGATACCTCAGGGCTTGTTCTCATTGCCAAAAACCGTTTTACAGCCAATGCCGTAAAAAATAAAACGCATAAAGTCTATTACGCTTTATGCGAGGGCGAAATAAATACCGAAGGTGTAGTTGATAAGCCAATGGATTTGCGTGATGATTCCAAAATGGTGCGAATTGTCCGTGATGACGGAATGGAAGCAGTTACGCATTACAAACCGCTTGTTGCAACAAAAGATTTTACATTGCTTGAATTGTGGCTTGAAACCGGCAGAACACATCAAATTCGGTGTCATATGGCTTATTTAGGGCATCCGCTTATGGGTGATGACTTGTACGGCGGAAAACTTGATAAAATTTCAAGGCAGGCACTTCATTGTGCAAGGCTTGGATTTTATCATCCGATAAAAAATGAATACATTACGGTTACTGCTGAAATTCCCGAAGATATGCAGTCTGTAATAAACAACAAAGAGGATTGAACTTTTAATTGTTCAATCCTCTTTTAATGTTATTTAACTCTGTCTACGCTGTAAATTGTAAATCCGTTGAATTCCTTTTCATCCTTGTAAACAATAACGGAATCCTTTTTGCCGTAATATTGGTTAAGATAATTTTCTTTGATAAAAGTAATATTTTTATCGATAACATATACATTTCTTCCGTCAACGACCGCCTCATAAATATTTGTTGAGAGGTTGCGGTTCACAAGCTGATTTGTCCGATGAAGATAGCCGAAGCCGTCAACATTATGGAGAAAATCGGAAGAAAATCCCCACAGCGGATGAATATAGTTATCGGTATATGAAATGTATTCTTTAGCTGTTACAGGATCGAGAACATAATAATTTTCGGGATGTCTGTCAACCTCAGTATAAAGATCACTCGGCTTTTTGTCATATGAAACAGGAGTGATATGGAAGAAATATGACGCACAGCTTGCCACACCTAATATCACAAGTACAATAACCGAAATAAGAACAGTTTTTCTGCTTTTATCTGTAATATTGCTGTATTCGTCTTTTCTGAGATGACCAAAATCAAACGAATACATTGTAAAGGAAAGAATCATCAGCAAAATACCGTACATTGTGTATGCCGAAGAATCCATTGCATAACGAACATACATACAAGCCGCAAATCCCACCGCAAAATACAAAGCAGGGAAGAAGGCAAATCTTTTTTTCTGAACGGTAACAAAAACAACCATAACAGCAAGTATTACCGTAAAAGCAATAAGATATGAATCAAAATTTATAATATGTCCCCATGCATCTGAAAACAATGCACCCGCATTATCAAAGAAATTATACGGATTTTCTCGTTTTTGAATATCCGCAACCTTTTCAAGGGCAGCAGTATTCAGTCCGTTGTTTTCATCATAATATCCGTCAACAAAAAGTTCATACTCATTTGCCGAATTTATTCCGACTGAATTAAGCTCCTCACAGTAATCGGAATAGTTTGGAAAAGCATTATCATCGGTCTTATCGGCAAGGACGCTGTATCTGTACAGCCCCGAAGTTTCTGCATTTGCATTATTGACCGAATATGAATAATATTCAAGACCGCAGCCGACAAGAACAATAAAGACAAATACAAGCACAAAAGGTCTGAAATACCAGAAAAATTTTCTGAACGGCAACTTGTACTTTCTTTTTGCAATCATATCACCGATGAAGAATGCAATAAAAAATGCAAGTCCCACAAAGAAATATTTGAAACATAAAAATGTTCCGAATATAACTTCAAGTACACCAATCCAAAACGGGAGAGAGTACCTTTTATTTCTGATTGCATTAAGTGCCATCAGAAACCCTGCCGTAAGCAGCAAAGCGGCGGTTTTACTGCTTAAAATGTTTGAATAATGGTCAAATGAAAACAAAATATTCAGCACAAGAGTGAATATGAAAGCCTTGTGCTTTCCGAATTTATCGGCAAAAACAAATGTAACAGAAGAAAAAGCGGCACAGGAGAGAAGAATTTGAAAAAGTACAAAACAGTTGAAATTCAAAAGAATGTACTGCAATGAACCGGTAATTGTCGCAAAAATGTAGTTAATATCATTATTGTAATAGTTATGATACTGACAGATATATAAAGAATTGTAAAAATCGTCAGCACTGTCATAGGAAAATGCAGTAACAACTATAATCAAAGCCATAATAACAATATTAATTGCCAAAGCAAAGAAGGTCTTGCTTTTTAGTGCGTTTAATATTTTATCTTTCATAATAACTCCTCTGCATTATCTTTCTTGTTTAAATATCACTTTCTTGATCTTCTTTCGTTAATCAAAAGCTGAAGATTCTTCTGTTCGTAAGTATTAAATTTAACATTCTTCTCAAATTCTTCGGCTGTATATTTGCCCTCATACCATGACTGCGAGTTAAAGTATGCATTAAGGCTTGCGTCCTTAAAAATTCTGCCTCGTCTTGCATAAATCTCATTAATTGCAAGCTGTAAGTCGTTATCACTCAAAGCGCTTACCTGTGCGTTGCTGAGATATGAAGAATCGCTGTTAGGGAAGATAAATCCGCCGTTATTATTAGTGTTTGTATTGCTTGATGACTGTGAATTTGAATTACCCGATGAGCTGTTCTGACTTTTTGATGACTGCTGAGCCTGTGTTGCAGGAGCTTCTGTTTCTCTCTGAATCTGTCCGCTTGAGATAACAAGTTTAACAACTGTACCCGTACTTGCGCTTGTGTCACCTTCCGGAGTCTGGGAGATAATATATCCTTCCGGATAATCATAACTGTATTCATAGTCAGAAATTTCAACGGTAAATCCTGCCTGTTCAAGAAGCTTCTTACCGTAACTGTAACCGTAACCGACAACAGGAACAACATTGTTATATGAAGAAGATGTTGTAACCTGTTCCGTTGTAGCAGGAACTGTAGTAGGCATCGCCGTACTCGGCGCCTGTGTGGTTACTTCGGCAGATGTTGCAGTTTCGGCTGTAGTAGTTTTATTGTCAGTAGATGAATTTGACAAACCGTTATAAACGCAGAAACCGATAAATCCGAGTGCGGCGGCAATTACAACGGCACAAAGAATAATGATAAATTTATTCTTCTTTTTCTTTACGTTTTCTTTATTATCTTCTTCATCTGCATATCCGAATTCATTGTCATCATCTTCAAAGCTGTTATCGTCAAAGTCGTTTTTTTCTTCAATTTTTTTAGTATCGTCAGCTTTATTGTCAGTACGCTTAACAGACGGCTCGTCCTCAAAGAAATCACCGTAGTCCTTGCTTGATTCATTGCTTGTAAGAACATTTTTATGATCTGCACCGGAGTAATCGTCAAACACTTCAACGCTTGTAACAGGAGGAAGAACTTCCGGAGCTACTTCGCTGTTGCTTGAAACATCTTCAAATTCTTCAGCTTTTTTATCTGTAACAGTTTGTTCTTTCTTGTCATCTTCACTTGATACGGAACTGATATCTTCAAATTCAGGCTGTTTTTCTTCTGATACTTCGTTAGTTTTAACCTCGGAATTTTCAGGCTCATCAACTGCGTCTGTAACATCAACAACCTCAAATCCGCCGTTTTCTTCAGCATCAGACTCACTGACTTCATCTGAATCTACAGGAGCATTACCGTCAACAGGCAAGGATTCCTCACCGGCTAAAACTTCGGCAATGCCAAGCTGTTCGCCGCCTTTAAATTCATTATCAAGAACAGCGTCCTCAACTGTCTGAACCTCATCCTTATCGTCAAAATTATCCTGCGGTTCAGTCGGCTCTGTATCCTCAAATTCATCATAATCATATTCTTCAAATACATTTCCGTCAAAATCCGTATTTTCCGGAACAACAACATCGGGATTCGGAACAGGGGAGGATGTACCTATTTCAGCCTTGATAGATGTGAGAGCATTTTTTATGTTGCTTGCATTCTTCCAGCGGTTTGTATTATTCGGCTGACATGCAATTACAATAACACTCTTGAGTTTTTCATCACCCTCAGACGGTGCGGTAACAGCCTTGCCCGAGAATCTTTCTTCACAGGCATTCTTTCTGTCGCATGAATCACTTTCAAACGGAATTTTACCGCCGTTGCACATTGCATACATAATTATTCCGACAGAATAAATGTCGGTTGTATAGTCAACATTTTCCTGCTTGTAAACCTCAGGCGCAACAAATGAGGTATCCGTAATCTTGCCTTCAAAATCTGTAAATCCGCCGATTTTATACTTTCCGTCAGCGGTTACAAAAATATTCTTTGGTGAAATATTACCGTGAAAAATATTCTTTGCTTCCAAAGTTTCAAGCATTTCACTCATCTGAATACCAAAATCAACAACTTCATCCTCAGCGAAAGTTTTGGTTTTCATAAGCTCTTCAAGACTTTTGAGTTCTTCTGTAAATATGTACAAATCACAGGTTTTTTTGTTCTGATTATCCTGAACATAAACATCCAGATAGTTTGAAATACCGTCAAGATCCTTAACCGATTCAATAAAATCAGCCTCTTCGGTAAAATACTCGGCATGTTCATCGGTATAATTGCTTTTGCCGACAAATGCGTGTCTGAGAATCGCATTTTGAGCAGTATTTTTATCAATCTTTCTTGATACCTTGTAAACTTCACAGCCGTTGTCTTCCCCAACAAATGAAGTAACCTTCCAATCCCTTAAATCTGCCGGCAATTTAATCGTTTTTGCCATACTAACACTCCTTAAATATTTCCTTATTTTTCATATTATATCTAAATCAAGGTCATTAACCCTCACTATCTCATTCTCCGGATTATTGTACCATATTACGAGCTGTTTTACCATAGATATTTCAATTTTTTAAAAAATAATTCTAATTTGTAATTAAATCCGACATAAAAACAGCAGTCCGCCTAAACGAACTGCCGAAAACATAATTCCAGTAAAATATCTTACTCAATCTTATCTGATTTTTATTTTTTCTTTTTTGTTGACTCCGATAATTCCGCCTATTCCTCCTCCCAGAACAGATGACATCAGTTTTAGCAGGGTTAGTATTGTTATAGGCTCACCGTTAAAAATCAATGCAATAGAGGTTATGACAAGAAAAATAAAAAATCCTGTCAGCGAACCCACCGCAAGACCTGCACTTCCTGTAATTCTTGATGATATTATTCCCGACATCAGCGTTGCAACACCGACCATGCCGACCGTGCAGTAATCAAGTATATCGACAGAAATTACTCCCGATGACATCATCACGGCTGCAAGCAAACACATCAAAATTACCAGTATAAGTATTCCGCATACTGATGAAAACAAAACAGCCTTTGCAAGTAGTTTTTTATCAGACATAAAACAACCCCCGAATATATTCTGTTACAAATATATTCGGGGGAAAGAACATTCATTCAAAAAGTTATTCTTTTGTAGCTTTAGTTTCGTCAGAATCTTTCTTCTTGCCAAAACCGAAGAAGCCTTTCTTTTCAGGCTGACCTGCCTGCTGTGGCTGTTCCTTAACTGTGTCAACAGTAGAAATACACCACTTTTTAAACTTCATCTTAACTCTGTCGGAGCCTGTTTCAATGATGATAGCGTCCTCGTCGTCCTTAATGGCAACTACTCTGCCCATAATTCCGCCGATTGTTGTAATTTCATCACCGATCTCAAGAGAGTTACGAAGCTGAGCTTCTTCTTTTTTCTTCTTTGAGTTAGGTCTGATGAGGAAGAAATAGAGAGCTGCAAAAATAGCAACATAGAAGAGAATCATAAAAATCATACTTGATGACTGATTTCCGCCGCTTGCACTTCCTTCTGCAACTACAGGTAAAAAGTTTGTCATTTTCGTCATTCCTTTCATACAATGTATTGATTATATCAGTTTTAATCACATCTTGCAAGTATTTTTTCTGTTTTGAAAAAATATTAGATACGCACGCCTAAAATGTTGCGATATTTCTCGTAAAATTCCATATATGTGCCGTTATCAAGCTGAGTTCTGATAACTTCCATAAGATTATTGTAAAAATAGAGGTTGTGCAAAACAGCAAGTCGCATTCCGAGCATCTCACCACTCTTGAGAAGATGTCTTATGTATGCCCTTGAAAAGTTTCGGCAAACAGGGCAGTCACAATGCTCGTCAATCGGAGATTCATCTGTTTCATATTTTGCATTATTGATGTTACGCACTCCGTCCCAAGTGAAGAGCTGACCGTGTCTTGCGTTTCTGCTCGGCATAACACAGTCAAAAAGATCAACACCTCTTGCAACGCTTTCAAGAATATTCACGGGAGTTCCGACTCCCATAAGATATCTGATTTTATCTTTCGGAGCAAACGGCTCAACCTCTTCAATGATATGGTACATTGTTTCTGCAGGCTCACCCACGGCAAGACCTCCGATTGCGTAGCCGTCAAGATTAAGCTCTGCAATTTCTTTCATATGATTGACGCGCAAATCGTCATAGATACCGCCCTGATTTATGCCGAACAGCATCTGGTTTTTATTTATGGTATCATCAAGACTGTTGAGCCTTTTCATCTCTGTAACACATCTTTTAAGCCATCTTGTGGTTCTTTCAACGCTGTTTTTTGTATATTCATATGGAGAAGGGTTTTCAACGCATTCGTCAAATGCCATCGCAATTGTAGATGCAAGATTTGACTGGATTCTCATACTCTCCTCAGGTCCCATAAAAATTTTGCGGCCGTCAATGTGAGAATTGAAGTAAACGCCTTCTTCTTTAATATTTCTCAACTTTGCAAGAGAGAACACCTGAAATCCGCCGCTGTCGGTAAGGATAGGACCGTTCCACCTTGTAAATTTGTGAAGTCCGCCCATTTGCTTAACCTTTTCATCACCCGGACGAAGATGCAGATGATAGGTGTTGCAAAGCTGAACCTGACATTTTATATTCTTTAAATCAAGCGCAGAAACAGCACCCTTGATTGCACCGCATGTTGCAACATTCATAAAGGCGGGAGTCTGAACCGTACCGTGAACTGTAACGAATTCGCCTCGTCTTGCGCTGCCTTCCTTTTTAATTACCTTAAACATAAATCCTTAAAATCCTCCTATGATATGAACATAGCGTCACCGAAAGAGAAGAATCTGTACTTTTCCTTTACAGCTTCTTTGTATGCATTCATAATAAAATCATATCCCGCAAAAGCGGATACAAGCATAATAAGTGTACTTTCGGGAAGATGAAAGTTAGTAATAAGTCCGTCCAGCACCTTAAATTCAAATCCGGGATAAATAAAAATATCCGTAAATCCCTCACAGGGTTTGATTTCTCTGTACATTGCCGCAACACTTTCAAGCGTTCTGCAGGATGTTGTGCCGACTGCAATAACCCGTCCGCCGTTTTTCTTAGTTTCATTTATGAGCTTTGCGGTTTCTTCGGGGACTTCATAATGCTCGCTGTGCATTTTATGCTTTGTAACATCGTCAACCTTAACCGGTCTGAATGTACCGAGTCCCACATGAAGTGTAACATATGCAATCTTTACACCTTTAGCCTTGATTCTGTCCATAAGCTCGGTGGTAAAGTGAAGTCCTGCCGTCGGAGCTGCCGCAGAACCGAGTTCATGGCTGTAAACCGTCTGATAGCGTTCCTTATCCTTAAGCTCGGCTGTAATATAGGGCGGAAGAGGCATTTGACCGATTTTGTCAAGAGTAGTAAAAAAATTCTCTTCACAGTCAAAATCAACTATTCTGTTGCCGTCATTCTTAACATCAACAACTGTTGCACGCAAAATTCCGTTACCAAACGAAAATTTTGTGCCTACTCTTGCTTTTTTGCCGGGTTTGCAGAGTGTTTCCCAACGATTGTTTGCAACCTGCTTCAAAAGCAGAAATTCAACTTTTGCACCTGTTTCGTCTTTGATACCGTAAATTCTTGCAGGCAAAACTCTTGAATCGTTGGCAACAAGAAGATCTCCCTCGTTAAGATAATCAATAATGTCATAAAAATGTTTATGCTCCAGAGTTTGTTTTTCTCTGTCAAGCACAAGTAGTCTTGAACTGTCTCTCGGTTCAAGCGGAGTCTGTGCGATAAGCTCTTTCGGCAAATCGTAATAAAAATCACTAGTCTTCATTTTATTTCCTTTCAAGAACAAAAATTGCTTTTTAAAAGCTGTTCTGTCAAAAATCTTTGTAAAACACAAGTATTTGTCCTGTAAAATTCTCAAAATAATTGACATTACCCTTTTAAAATGATATATTATCTTATTATGAGCAGTTTGCATAATCGACAAACAGTCGTGTTTTCAGACATCTCTTCATATAATATAATATTTGTTTGAATAAGGCAACCGCTTTTTTAAAATTTGTTTAATTCGGAGGAATTATTATGAAAAAGTATAAAGTCGGTATTATCGGCGCTACCGGTATGGTAGGTCAGCGTTTTACACTTCTTCTTGAGAATCACCCGTGGTTTGAAGTTACTGTTCTTGCTGCAAGTAAGAGAAGTGCAGGCAAAACATACGGTGAAACAGTTGAAGGCAGATGGCATATGACTGCTCCTCTTCCTGAGAAGTACAAGGATATGGTTATCGTTGACGCTGAAAATGTTGAAGAGGTTGCATCACAGGTTGATTTCTGTTTCTGCGCAGTTAATATGAAGAAGGATGAGATCCGTGATCTCGAAGACAGATATGCAAAGGCTGAATGTCCTATCGTATCAAACAACAGTGCTCATCGTTTTACAGATGATGTTCCTATGGTTATTCCTGAAATTAACGCCGATCACATTAAGATTATTGACGCTCAGAGAAAGCGTCTCGGCACAAAAAGAGGCTTTGTTGCAGTTAAGTCCAATTGCTCACTTCAGAGCTATGTTCCTGCAATTCATCCTTTAAAGGCACTCGGCGTTGACAAGGTTCTTGCCTGCACATATCAGGCAATTTCAGGCGCAGGCAAAACATTTAAGACATGGCCTGAAATGGTAGATAATGTTATTCCTTACATCGGCGGTGAGGAAGAGAAGTCAGAGCAGGAGCCGCTTAAAATCTGGGGAAAGATTGAAGGCGACAAGATTGTTAAAACCGATGATATTTCAATCACATCACAGTGCATCCGTGTTCCCGTATCAGACGGTCACACAGCAGCTGTATTTATGTCATTTAAGGACGGCGTAAAGAAACCTACTGTCGAAGAAATTATTGACATTTGGTCAAACTACAGCGGCAGAGCTCAGGAGCTTGATCTTCCGAGTGCGCCAAAGCATTTTCTCCACTACTTCACAGAACCCGACCGTCCGCAGATTAAATCTGAAAGAAATCTTGAAAACGGTATGGCAGTATCGGTTGGCAGATTAAGACCTGATACTCAATATGATTACAAGTTCGTTTGTATGTCACACAACACATTAAGAGGCGCAGCAGGCGGTGCAGTTCTTCTTGCAGAGCTCCTTTGTGCTGAGGGCTACATGGACTGATTACTTACGGAGGTAAATTATGTCTAACCACATTTTTACAGGCTCAGGTGTTGCACTTATCACTCCTATGAAGTCTGACGGAAGCGTAAACTACGATGTTCTCGGCGATCTCGTAGAATTTCATGTTCAAAACGGTACCGATGCAATTATTGTATGCGGTACAACAGGTGAGGCTGCAACTCTTTCGGAAAAAGAGCATTGCGAAACAATTTCTTTCGTTGCAGAAAAGACAAACGGCAGAATTCCTGTTATTGCAGGTACAGGCAGTAACGATACCTCAACAGCCGTTATGCTCTCAAAATCTGCCGCAAGCACAGGCGTTGACGCACTTCTCTGCGTAACTCCTTACTACAATAAAACATCTCAGCAGGGGCTTGTAAGACACTTCAACGTTGTTGCAGATTCGGTTGATATTCCGATTATTCTTTACAATGTTCCTTCAAGAACCGGTTGTAACATCAAGCCAAAAACTTATCAGGAGCTTTGCAAGCATCCTAACATCGTTGCCGCAAAAGAGGCAAGCGGCGACATCTCTCAGGTTGCTCTCATCCGTTCACTTTGCGGTGACAATCTTGACATCTACTCTGGTAACGATGACCAGACTGTTCCTTTCATGTCACTCGGCGCTCTCGGTGTTATCTCTGTATTCGCAAACATCTGCCCCAAGGAAATGCATGACATCTGTCAGCTTTGTCTTGACAATGACTTTGCAGAGGCACAGAAGCTTAACTTCCACTATCTTGAGCTTATGCATATACTCTTCAGCGATGTTAACCCGATTCCCGTAAAGACTGCCATGAACCTCTTCGGCTATGAAGCAGGCGAATGCAGACTTCCGCTCGTTCCCATGAGCGTTCAGGGTTACCATGACCTCAAGGATTGCATGGAGAAGTATGACCTTTTAAGCAAGAAGGTTAAATAATCAACCTTTAATTCGTTTAAAATTCAAGAAGTTTAAAGGGGAATAAAAATGGTAAATACAGCAATAGTCGGTTGTAACGGTAAAATGGGTTGCTTTGTGGCACAGGCTGTTCAGAGCCGTGAGGATTGCAATGTTTTGTTCGGTGTTGACGCATTCGGTGAAAGTAATTATGATTTTGATGTTTTCAAGACTTTTGACGAGGCAACCGAAACACCTGATGTAATCATTGATTTTTCAAATCCTGCAGCTCTTGACGGTATGCTTTCGTATGCAGTTGATAACAAAGTACCTTGTGTTATCTGCACAACAGGCTTTTCTAAAGATCAGATTGCAAAAATCGAAGATGCGGCAAAGACAATTCCTGTTTTCTATTCAGGTAATATGTCACTCGGCATCAATCTTCTTATTGAGCTTTCAAAAGAGGCTGCAAAAATTCTCGGAAACCAGTTCGATATTGAAATCGTTGAAAAGCATCATAATCTCAAGCTTGACGCTCCGAGCGGAACAGCTCTTATGATTGCAGACGGAATTTCGGAACAGCTTGACGAAGATCCGCAGTATGTCTATGACAGACACAGCTACCGCAGAAAGCGTTCAAAGAACGAAATCGGTATTCATTCCGTAAGAGGCGGCACAATTGTAGGCGAACACGAAGTTATCTTTGCAGGTCACGATGAGGTTGTAACAATCTCTCATCAGGCTCAGTCAAAAGAAGTTTTCGCTGTCGGTGCAGTTAATGCGGCAGTATTTCTTAAAGATCAGAAAGCAGGTATGTACAACATGGGCAACCTTCTTTCTGAAAAAATGAACTGAAAAACAACACCTTTAAGCACGGCATAAAAGCCGTGCTTTCTTTTATGTCCAAACTTTGTCTACTTTCATAATATGTAGTGTGATATATTGTTTTGAGATGTCACAAAGATTTAACAAAGGGTGGAAGTTATGGAAAATAATTTAATAATATTCGGCTCGGTAACTCTTGCCATGAAGAGCCGTAACCTACTTTTAAAAAACAATATTAAATCAGGGCTTGTAAGAACTCCTATACACCTCAATCGAAAATCATGCGGATACAGCCTTTATGTCCCGGGAAATTTTGAAAGGGCATTGGAAATTATCAGGAGTAACGGTATTGCTGTCAAAGGAACAGCCGCTGTTGATACCTTATGATATATTTTGACAATGGTGCAACCACCTTTCCGAAACCCTTATCCGTAAGAAAAGCGATTAACGAAGCTATGTCCGACTACGGAGCAAATCCGGGAAGAAGCGGTCACAAAATGTCGGTGAAATCATCTGAAATAATGTATTCCTGCCGAGATAATGTCGCGAAACTTTTTGGCTCGGAAAATCCCGAAAATATAATATTCACACTTAACTGCACAACGGCTTTGAACACAGTTATTAAAGGCATATTAAAACAGGGTGACCATGCCGTAATTTCATCACTTGAGCACAATGCTGTCGTCAGACCGCTTGAAACACTCAAGAAAAATAAGATTGAATACTCTGTTGCCGAATGTGTCCCTTATGATGATGAACAAACAATCGAGAATTTCAGGAAACAATTCAAATCTAACACAAAACTTGTAATCTGTACCCATGCTTCAAATGTATTCGGCATCAAACTTCCGATAGAAAGAATAGGCGCTCTTTGCAGATTAAACGGCATCCTTTTTTGTGTAGATGCCGCACAAAGTGCAGGAACAGCAGATATCAACCTTTCTGACAGTTGCATTGATTTTCTCTGTACCGCAGGTCACAAAGGACTCTATGGGCCGATGGGAACAGGCTTGCTTATTATAAACAGCGAAACAACTCCGGACAGTCTTATTCAGGGAGGAACGGGAAGTGATTCCGCAAACCTCAATCAGCCTGAAATTCTCCCCGATAAGTACGAAAGCGGAACGCCGAATCTTCCGGGAATAGCAGGGCTTAATGCAGGAATAAAGTTTGTCCTGAACAAAAAAACAGACAGAATATATAATTCCGAGTTAAGTCTTGCACAAATGCTATACAAAAGGCTTGAAAAAGCGGAAAATGTAATATTATACACCAAAATGCCTGAGAAAAATCACAGCGTTCCTGTAATTTCCTTTAATATCAAAAATACCGAAAGTGAAACAGTTGCAAAAATTCTTAATGACAGCTACAACATTGCCGTAAGAGCAGGACTCCATTGTGCGCCCCTTGCACACAAAAGCTTCGGCACTCAGGATACAGGAACCGTAAGAGCTGTTGTATCGGCATTTACAACAAAAAATGATGTTGTATATTTTGCAAATGCCGTAAGTCGTATTTCTAAGAACAACAAACAGAAAAAAACAATTTAAAAAGGTTGCAATTAATAACAAAAGTATGTTAGAATAATAATGAGGAATTTAAAAATAAAGGAAGGGGAAAGCAGATTGGAAATATTTAACAGCATTCTTTCCATTATCAAGACTATACAGCTAAGAGATATTGTCGATATTCTTGCAATTGCACTGTTGATTTTCGGACTGTTCAAGCTTATTCAGGAAACAAGAGCAGTTCAGCTTCTCAAAGGTGTAATTATGCTCCTTATAGTGTATTTTCTTTCGTCTCTGTTTGGTCTTGTTATGCTTTCATCCCTGTTGCGAACATTTTTCGAGGCAGCAGTTGTTGTTATTGCCATCATCTTTCAGCCGGAAATCAGAAAGGCTCTTGAACAGATGGGACGCAACAACACCTATAAAAAATATATAAAAATATTTACTAAGCACCACAAAGGTGATGAATGGAAAAAGGCTGTAGAAAAGTCAATCGTAGATGCGGCTGACACAGCAGTTCTTTTCTCTCGTTCAAAAACAGGTGCTTTGCTTGTGTTTGAAAGAGAAACCATGCTTTCCGATATAGCCGCTACAGGCACAATTATTGATGCCGAAACATCAGTAGCTCTGTTCGGCAATATATTTTTTAACAAAGCACCATTGCATGACGGTGCAAGCATTATCCGTGACGGAAAACTTTTTGCAGCAGGATGTATTTTACCGCTCACATCAAACCGTAATGTAGATATCAATCTCGGTACACGACACAGAGCAGGACTCGGTATCAGTGAACAAAGCGACGCTGTTGTCCTTATAGTAAGCGAAGAAACAGGTGTAATTTCTCTTGCGGTAAACGGTATTTTGCTCCGTGAGTTTACAAGAGAAGAACTAATCAAAAAGCTTGAACAGTTTCTCATCTATGATCGTGGCTATGACGATGATGAACCGCCGAAAAAGTTTTTTCAGAAGAACCCGAAAAGTTCAAAAAGAGAGAAGGCTGAAAAATGAAAAAGAAAAAACTCTCTCTCAACAAACTGTTTCAGAATAATAAATTTCTGATTATACTCGCCCTTGTAATCTCAACAATAACATGGGTTTATATGAGTATGGGTACAACAAATGATACAACCGTAACAATAAGCAATATTCCCATTCAGATTGAATTGCCTGACCAGCTTGATAACAACGGGTTGCAGGTATTCCGTGATGCGGAGCAGACTGCCACGGTAACCGTAACAGGCAGCAGAGCCGTTCTCGGTTCTATCGGAACGAAGGATATTACTGTCACGGGTGCTACAAACGGAATTGACTCGGCAGGAACTTATCAGCTTTCGCTTTCAGCCGTAAAAGCCAACCCGAGTGCCAACTTTCAGATTATCTCAACCGTTACGCCTTCAAATGTCAATGTAATTGTTGATTATCAGCGTGAAACAAGTTTCCCGATTCAGGAAAATGTTGTTTACAAGGTTGCCGACGGATACTATGCGTCAACTTCTCTTGCATCAAAGAATATCACAATCTCAGGTCCTCAAACAGAGATTGCCAAAATTGCAAAGGTTTCGGCATCGGCAGAACTTGACAGTACACTAAATGCGCCAACCTCAACGACCGCAAATATTGTGCTTTATGATAAAACAGGAAATAAAATCTCCACCGAGCTTCTTACAATGGAGTTTACGGATGTTGAGGCTACAATTTCCGTTCTCCCCGAAAAGACGGTAAATGTAATTCCTGAGTTTATTAACAAACCCAAAGGTCTTGATTTAAACGATGATATGCTTACGGTTGAGCCTTCAAAGATTCTGCTTGCAGGTCCAAAAGAAGTGCTTGACAATACTGACAGCGTAAAGCTTGAGTCAATCGATTTTGCAACACTTTCAAACAAGCGTTATGAGTACGATACGCAGGGAATAAACATCCCGAGTGACTGCAAAAATATCAGTAACTCAACCTCCGCAAAGCTTGTACTTGACCTCAGCGGTTTGTCCAAGAAAACCTTTACCGTTGATTCATTTAAAGTAAGCGGTCTTTCTTCAAAATACAAAGCCGATGTAACACAGACAAGTATGAATGTTACCGTAATCGGCAGTGAAAAGGAACTTAAAAGCCTTAAAAGCTCAGATATTGAAGGCGTAATTGACACCTCAGATCAGAGCGGAACAGTAGGCTCGGTTCAGATGCCTGTTACTTTCAAACTCAGCGGTACTGACACCTGTTGGGTAAGCGGAAGCTACAAGGCAAATATCACAATCAGCGAAAAATAGCCCATAAAAACCGCAGGCATTTTGATGTCTGCGGTTTAGTTTATTTGTATTAAATTACATTCTGATTCGATTTGAACTGCCTCGCCTTACAAAAGCTTTGTTCATATCGTCAGTATTGTGATATCTCACACTCTGTACAAGACCAAGACTAATGAGCGTACTCAAAGCCGAAGTACCTCCCGAACTGAACAAGGGAAGGGTTATTCCGACTACGGGAAGAAAGCCAAGCACCATTCCTATATTTACAATTGTTTGCGATGCTATCATTGAAAACACACCGTAGCAAATATACTTACCTTCAAATTCACTTGAATTTTTTGCATTCAAAATCACTTTTAATATAATAAAAAACAAAATCAGCAAAAGCGCCATGCATCCGACAAATCCGAGTTCCTCTCCTGCAACGGTAAAGATAAAATCGTTTTCCTGTTCGGGGACGATTGAATGTTCAACACGCTGACCGTTAAAAAGCCCGCTTCCGAAAGCTTCGCCGCTTGCAATTGAAACCTTACCCTGATACTGTTGCCAACCGTAATTTGTAAGTGCATTCCCGTCAAGGTCAAACAAAGCAAGAACCCTGTTGCGATGTTCTTCATTCATAAACAGATTCCATATAATCGGAATTGCACACACAAGCAACCCTCCGAAAATAACAAAATATCTCAGTTGAACTCCTGCCGCAAATGTCATAACCAAAAACATAAGCGCAAATATAAGAACTGTACCGTCATCACCCTGAATATGAATAATTGCCATTGGTATCATTGCATGAAGTGCAAGGAAAAGTACTCCCGAAAACTTTTCAATCATTTTCTTTTCTCTCAGCCACGACAAATGCTTTGAAAAAGTTATGATAAAGCAGATTTTTATAAACTCAGACGGCTGAATTGAAAATCCGCCCGGAAGATTAATCCATGCCGTATCATCTGTTCCGCTAACCTGAACTCCGAACACAAACACAAGTCCGGCAAGAACAATTCCCACTATTGCGGCAATGTACCATTTTCGTATAAGAAATCTGTAATCGGCAATTGATATAAACACCGATGCCGCAAGACCGACAGACACAGCGATAATCTGAGTTCTTAGATAACTGTATTCGCCCGACCGTTGCATACTCGCAATCAAAAGAAAACTGTACGCAACAGCGGTCAAGGTCAACAGCCACAACACTGCGTCACACTGTCTGAAATATTCATAAATATTTGTAATAACTTTTTTCACCCAAAACAACCTTTGAAATTAATTTTACCCTATAATTATATTAAATTACGCTCTCAATATCAAGTATAATTTCAATACAGAATAATACAAGTTTCGCATTTTGTTATAATAATAAAAACATGAATTTGATTCGGAGGTATATTATGTTATCTGATATCGAAATTGCTCAGAGTGCAGAATTAAAGCCTATTGCAGAAATTGCAAATCAGCTTGGGATTTCTGCTGATGAGCTTGAGTTTTACGGAAAGTACAAAGCAAAGCTTTCTGATGAACTTGCAGACCGTGTAAAGGACAATCCTGACGGAAAGCTCATCCTCGTAACAGCAATCAACCCAACACCGGCAGGCGAGGGCAAAACCACCACTTCTGCAGGTCTTGGTCAGGCAATGGCTAAAATCGGTAAAAAGGCAATCATCGCACTCCGTGAACCATCGCTTGGTCCTGTATTCGGAATTAAGGGCGGTGCCGCAGGCGGCGGTTATGCACAGGTTCTTCCGATGGAGGACATCAACCTTCATTTCACAGGTGATATGCACGCAATTACAGCAGCCAACAACCTTTGTTGCGCAATGCTTGACAACCACATTCAGCAGGGCAACACACTCGGCATTGATCCGAGAAGAATTCTCTTCAAGCGTTGTCTTGATATGAATGACCGTGCATTAAGAAATATCACAATCGGTCTTGGCGGTAAGGTGAACGGTGTTCCGAGGGAAGATCACTTCATCATTACAGTTGCATCGGAAGTTATGGCAATTCTCTGTCTTGCAAATGATATCTCCGACCTTAAAGAAAGACTCGGCAACATTCTTGTTGCATACACATACAGCGGTGAACCCGTTTATGCCAAAGATTTGAAAGCAGAGGGAGCAATGACTGCACTTCTCAAGGATGCAATCAAACCTAACCTTGTTCAGACGCTTGAGGGTACTCCTGCAATTATGCACGGCGGACCTTTTGCAAATATCGCTCACGGCTGTAACAGCATAAGAGCAACAAAGCTTGCATTAAAGCTTGCCGATTACTGTATTACAGAGGCAGGTTTCGGCTCGGATCTCGGTGCTGAGAAGTTTCTTGACATCAAGTGCAGATATGCCGGCATTGCTCCGTCGGCAATTGTAATCGTGGCAACATGCCGTGCATTAAAATACAACGGCGGCGTTCCAAAGTCAGAGGTTTCAAATGAAAACATTGAGGCACTCAAAAAAGGCATTGTAAACCTCGGTGTTCACATTGACAATATGAGAAAGTACAATGTTCCTGTAGTTGTAGCGATTAATCAGTTCGGTACAGATACAGATGAAGAACTCAAATACATTGAAGAATATTGTATTTCAAAAGGTGCAGACTTTGCCCTTTCAAATGTATTCGGAAAAGGCGGAGAAGGCGGCGTAGAGCTTGCAAATAAGGTAGTGGAGGCTTGTGAAAAGCCGTCTGCATTTAAACCGCTCTATTCACTCGACCTCACACTCAAGGAAAAAGTTGAAAAGATTGCAAAAGAAATCTACGGTGCGTCAAAGGTAAACTACACAACAGCCGCAGAAAAAGCAATCAAGGAAGTTGCGGCACTCGGCGGAGACAAACTTCCCATATGTGTGGCAAAAACACAGTATTCGCTTTCAGATGATCCTACAAAGCTCGGTGCTCCAAAGGATTTTGAAATCACAGTAAGAGATGTAACAATTTCAAACGGTGCAGGTTTTGCAGTAATTTATACAGGCAATATTATGACAATGCCGGGACTCCCGAAAGTTCCTGCCGCAGAAAAAATTAATATTGACAAAAACGGCAAAATCAGCGGACTTTTCTGATATGGTTAAATTGATTTCTCACAGTGCCGATGAAACCGAGCAAATCGGCGAAAAAATTGCAAAAAAGCTCCACGGCACAGAGGTAATAGCCCTTTTCGGCGGACTCGGTATGGGCAAAACCGCCTTTACAAGAGGACTGGCAAGAGCCCTCGGTGTTGATGACGGTGTGTCAAGCCCTACTTTTGCCCTTGTAAACGAATACAGCGGAAAGTACAATATCTATCATTTTGATATGTACAGAGTTAATTCATGGGATGATTTGTACTCAACGGGATTTTTTGACTACATTGACAACGGCATTCTCGTAATTGAGTGGAGTGAAAATATAGAAGGCGCACTTCCCGAAAATGCAATCAGAATAACGATTGAAAAAGGGGAGAGCGATGACGAAAGAATCTTTGAAATTGAAGGTGTTGAAATTTGAAAATTCTGTCTGTTGACACATCTGCAACAGCTGCATCTGTTGCACTTTCAGAAGAGGGCAAGCTTATCGGTGAGACTTTCATAAACACAAGTCTTACCCACAGCCAGACGCTTATCCCTATGGTTGAACAGCTTTTGAACAATACAAAAACGGAAATATCAGATATTGATGCAATTGCAGTCAACGCAGGTCCGGGTTCATTCACGGGAGTAAGAATCGGTGTTGCGGCAGTAAAAGGTCTTGCTTTTGCAAATAATATACCGTGTGTTTCGGTTTCAACACTTGAGAGTATGGCTTATAATTTCCTTTCAACCGACTGTATTGTATGTGCCGTAATGGACGCACGCTGTTCACAGGTATACAATGCACTGTTTGAAATTAAAAACGGAGTTGTTACCCGACTTTGTGATGACAGAGCATTATCGCTTGATGACTTAAAAAACGAACTGCTGTCTGTTGACGGAAGAATCATCATAGCAGGTGACGGTACCGATATTACCTGTAAATACATCGGTAATGAAATTAAAAATGCAGAGTCTGCTCCCGTAAATCTTAAATATCAGAGAGCGTCTTCAACTGCACTTGTTGCTTTTGAAATGATTAATAACGGACAAACCGTTTCAGCACAAAAGCTTATGCCGGTATATCTCCGCTTGCCTCAGGCACAGCGTGAGCTTAATAAAAAACTTGGAGGTAGAACAAAATGATAGCACTCGGATGCGACCACGGCGGATATAACCTTATCTGCGCAATCAAAAAATATCTGGATGAAAAAGGACTTGAATACAAAGAGTACGGTACTTTCAGCGAAGAAAGCGTTGATTATCCGGTTTACGCCTACAAGGTAGCAACTGCAATCACCTCGGGTGAGTGCTCAACAGGCATTCTCTGTTGCGGTACAGGCATCGGCATCTCAATTGCCGCAAACAAGGTAAAGGGAATCAGAGCCGCAGTTGTTTCAAACGAATTTTGTGCTGAAATGACTCGCAGACACAATAACGCAAATATTCTTTGTATGGGCGGCAGAGTTACAAGCGAAGAAGATGCTGTTAAATTTGCTGATATCTTTCTTAACACACCTTATGAAGGCGGCAGACACGAAAACCGTGTGTCAATGATTACAGACATTGAAAACGGTACTTTTAAAGCATAAATAAATTAAAAATAAGATTAAAACGCTCTTTTTATTAAGGGCGTTTTTCTTTTTGAAATTTAGATTTCTCATTTGTAATATTTTGTAACTGTTATTTCTGTCAAGGAACTAATTTGCGAAATTGTATTCAGAGCCAAAGCTTTACGCAAATTATTCGTTCTTATTGAGAATTAAGTGTTGTTAATTTTGCATAACTATCCTTACAGTATTACCGCTCATTAGGTACATTGTAACTATTATATTTCAATTTGTAACCAAATTTCCGAAGAAATTTCAATTTTTTAAATTTATTTACAAAAACCCCTTGTTTTTTTTCCTTTTTAGTATTATAATAACATCACAATGTTTTTAAAGAATTTTAAAAAAGAATTAAAACGATTTGGGAGAGAGTAAAAATGAGATTAAGAAAACAGGAACTTGGAGACAGAAACCTCGTAGGAAGCAGAGTTGAGGCTGTAAGAAAGCAGAAGGGTATGAAGCAAAAGGAGCTTCTTGCCCAATTACAGGTTAACGGCGTCGATATGAACGCATCAGGACTTTCAAAGCTTGAAGGTCAGATTCGTTTCGTGACAGATGTTGAGCTTGTTGCACTTGCCGATATTCTTGAAGTGTCTGTTGACTACCTTCTCGGAAGAGAAAACTGATTTTTTAACCGAATCTTTAAATTGCACCGTAGATTTTTTCTGCGGTGCTTTTATTAGCAGAGAAAACCGTTGATATAAAAAGAATAACCGCAACAGTAATAGGGGAGATGAATGTGATTGACCTCAACAACATTGAAAAATACAGAGAAAACAATCGAATAGAGGCCAAAAAGGCAACAGGCGGATTACCTAAAAGCTTGTGGGAAACATATTCATCCTTTGCAAATACACTCGGAGGAATTATACTTTTAGGTGTAGAAGAATACAGGGACAAATCACTTCACCCCGTAAATCTTCTCGATCCGGATGAACTTATTGAGGAATTTTGGGAGATAGCAAACGATATTCAAAAAGTAAGCACAAACATTCTTTCATATGATGATGTTTATGTGCAAAAAATTGAAGAAAAGCATATTATCGTTATTACAGTGCCAAAAGCCAAAAGATTTGACCGTCCCGTGTATCTTGACGGCAGTATTCATAATTCATACAGAAGAAACGGCGAGGGTGACTACCGTTGTACACTCGACCAAATTAACGCTATGGTGCGTGATTCCGAGATTAAAACACAGGATATGAATATCATCGAATGCATGACTGCTTCCGTATTTAATACCGATTCACTCCATAGCTACCGAATAAAAATGTCAAATGTTAAGCCAAACAATCGGCTTCAAAATTTGTCGGATAAAGATTTCTTGCAGGCAATAGGAGCAATCGGAGTAGGGGAAGACCTTTTGTTTCACCCTACAGCCGCAGGACTTCTTATGTTCGGCAAGTCAGAATTCATCAAAAAAGAATACCCGTACTATTGTCTTGAATATAAGGAAACAACACAAGATGATAAACACACAATTATTTCATCAAATTTAAATTCTGACTGTGAAAACCTTTATGATTTCTTTATAAAGGTCTTTGAAAAAATTTCATACGATATAAAACTGACAGCAAACATAAAATCAGACATTACACCGATTACAACTGCCTTACAGGAAGCTCTTGCAAACTGCCTTATAAATGCCGACTATTATGGTTCAAACGGTGTTGTTATTATGAAAGATGATGAAAGCATTACAATATCCAATCCAGGCGGATTTAGAGTTGAACTCGACGCTGCAAGAGCGGGCGGTATATCCGACCCCAGAAACACGGCAATTATGCGTATGTTTAATTTGATAGGAATCGGCAGTAACGACGGATTCGGTATTTCTAATATTTTCTCCGTTTGGAAAAGTCACGGACTGGTTCTTCCGGTCATTGAAGAAAGTTTCAACCCCGAAAGCATCACCCTAAAGCTTTCGTTTGTTCCTGAAAGCAAATCAACTAAAACTCAAATTTTACAAAATCGTCCCGATATTGAAACAGACAGGCAGGATGCCGTAATTTCATACATTACTGACAACATCACGGTAACTTCAAAAGAAATTTCCGAACTTCTCGGAATAAGTCATAAAAAATCGAAGCAACTTCTTCACAAACTTATGGCAAAGGATTTTGTTATAATCAAAAACGGAAAATACACCCTAAAAGCATAGAAGAAACTTAATCAAATTTCGGAACATCAATCCGCATAAGCGTTGCTTATAATTGCTAGGTTGCTTATTTTTGCAAAAGGAAAACCGTCTGCAGTAAATAAATGCCAAAAATAAATTCGCCTAATCTGCCTTTCTTTTGCTACAACAGTCTGTTCGTGACTCTGCTGTTACAAAGTCTTGCAAGACAATCCCGCAGGTGCAGTTGTGCCGATTGATAATTTGAGTATGGTTGTTTCAATAATCTTTTCGTACATGATTTTCAAAAAAATATCCGCAAAATCAAGCATAGGTATTCATATAATAATCGCAGACACTTATTTATGCTTTTACAGATTAAATTTAAAATTTACAAATTTGCGTAATTTTGCTTGACAATCACACAAAAAACAAGTACAATAAACAAGGTAAATCACCAATATTCGGAGACGTATCGAAGTGGTCATAACGGACATGACTCGAAATCATGATGCCCCTTGAGGGACGAGGGTTCGAATCCCTCCGTCTCCGCCAGCAAAAAAGCCTGTAATCAAGCCGATTATGGGCTTTTTCTTATACCTTTTTCTAAGAGTAAGTGATCAAAGCAAACTTTTGTTTTTCTCTCCGGATTTTCGGCTTAGCCCACCCTCCGGTAGAGCAAGCCCTGTCTCCATCGCCTATGCCGAGGTGATTTTAGACTTGTAATCCAAGTGGGCGTAGATGTTCGCCGTGGTGGTAAAATCGCTGTGCCCCAGCCACTCCTGAATGTGCTTGAGGAGAACGCCGTTGGCCAGCAGCAAGCTGGCACAGCTGTGACGCAAATCGTGAAAGCGCATCCGGCGCAGGCCGTGGTCCTCCAAGAATTTTGGGAATGCCGAGGTCAAATAATTGGCCCGCACCCGCTTCGCCCTCAAAAAAGCCCCGGAAATCAAGGCTTTCTCGGCGCTTAATGTTCGACGCTGCGCCGCCGTCTGGCAGAGTCCGCCTTCTGCTTGCGTCGGATGGAGCAGCCACATTCCGGGCAGTATTTCTGCCGGTTGCTACTGGGTGTAAAGGGCTTTCCACACCGTTCGCAGGTCCGTTGTACGCTGCCGGTAAATATCGGCGCAGAGTACCTTGTAGGCGGGCAGAACCGCCCGCCGGAAGTACTTGCACAGCAGCGAATAGGAAATCGTCTGCACGCACACGCAACCTTCGCCATCGTCCAACGGCAGACAGTTGCCACCGTCGTAGTTGGCGCACAGCCGCCGGATCAGCCGGTTGCAGCGTGCCCTTTGGGCGGGTGTCAGGCGCTTGATCTCATCCAACTTTCTTCACCTCCTTCTCCATCACATAGTTGATGACGCTGATTTTCGGAATTTTCAGCGTCGTGCCGATCTTCACCCCCTCACTAATCAACTGGGAAACTTTTTTCGATTTGTACGAAAAAACTTTTGAGATTTTTTCTGCGTCCCCTTCTACTACTTAATTGGGAATTTTTCAGGCAAAAATAAAATGGCTTTTTGAAGAAAAATTTTAAGTACCCCTCCTACTAATCAATTGGGAAATTTTTTGAGATTTTGGCAAAGTAATTTGAAAAATTCTCTCAGATTTTCAAAAGGCCCTTCTACTTACTCTGAATAAGGGGTGCCTTTTGGCAGGGTGTTTTCGAGAAATTTCTCAAATATTTTTTATCTGAACGCAAAAAGAGGCGCAGCCTCCGGATTTCTTCGAAGGCTACGCCTCTAAATATACTATTCGGTTTTCAGCAGTTATACTGATTCGCTATTTCTGTTCGCAATGTCCATTCTATCTTATTGCTGATAATGATGTGCGTTGCGTGAAGCCGTGGCTATCTGTTTCTCCAAAAAGTTAGATGGCAACTATGACGCAGTATGGCGGTGCGCATCCTCTGGAAAATGCTCCAGTCCCAGCATAAAGGAAGAAACGCTGATGAAATTGTGTGCAGAAGCTATAGGGTTCAATGAATTTAATGAGACGGCATTCCGTGAGCAGGTTGCCTGCATCCATATCACCGCACCGTTTCAGCTTTCCATACATTTTCTTGATGGTCACACCATTGAAGCCGAATGGGAAAATAAGCGGAAAATGCCCAAGCATTCTGATGAGAGAAAACAGCATATGCGGGAAGTCATGAAACAGAAATGGAGGGAACGACATGGTGAGAGTGACAACCATTCCGGCAACGATCAGCCGGTTTACAGCAGCGCCGATTAACGAAAAGAAAAAGCGCCGCACCGCTGCCTATGCCCGTGTTTCTACGGACAGCGAGGAACAGCTGACCAGCTACACCGCCCAGGTGGACTACTACACCAATTACATCCGTGGCCAAGACGATTGGGAGTTTGTTGGGGTCTATACTGACGAGGGCATCACCGGCACCAATACCAAGCACCGTGAGGGGTTTAAGCGTATGGTGGCCGATGCCCTGGTGGGCAAGATTGACCTCATCGTTACCAAGTCGGTCAGCCGATTTGCCCGTAACACGGTCGACAGCCTTACCACCGTCCGACAGCTGAAGAAAAAAGGCGTAGAGATTTATTTCGAGAAGGAAAACATCTGGACACTGGACTCCAAGGGCGAATTGCTCATCACCATTATATCCAGCCTTGCCCAGGAAGAAAGCCGGAGCATCTCCGATAACTGCACTTGGGGTCAGAGAAAGCGTTTTGCAGACGGCAAGGTTACAGTTCCATTCAACCGATTTTTGGGCTATGACCGTGGCCCCGATGGCAATTTAGTGGTCAATCCCGAAGAGGCAGTCACCATTCGCCGTATTTACAGTATGTTCCTGCAGGGAATGTCTCCCTACGGCATTGCCACCAAACTGACTGCTGACGGAATCAAATCACCGGGCGGTAAAGAGAAATGGAATGCCGGAGCAGTCCACAGCTTCCTTACCAACGAAAAATACAAGGGCGATGCACTCCTTCAGAAATCCTACACCGTGGACTTCCTCACCAAGAAGAAAAAGATCAATGAAGGTGAAATTCCGCAGTATTATGTGGAGGGCAACCACGAAGCCATCATCAGCCCTGAGGTATTTGAGCAGGTACAGCGGGAACTGGAACGCCGCAAATCCAGCAATGGCAGACACACAGCGGTGTTCACCTTTTCTCCAGCAAAATCAAATGCGGGCAATGCGGCGAGTGGTATGGTTCAAAGGTATGGCATTCCAACAGCAAATACTGCAGGGTAATTTGACAGTGTAATCATAAATTCGATGGTGACGAAAAATGCACAACACCGCATCTGACGGAGGATGACATCAAAACGATGTTCGTATCGGCGGTCAATCAGCTGATAACCCAAAAGGATGCGATTATTGCGGCTCTCACGGTATCGCTGGACACAGCCTTTGACCTTGCTGGTCTCAAAGCTGAACAGGCTGAAGTGGAAAGCGAAATGGCAGTGGTTTCCGCCCTCATCGAAAAGTGCATGAAGCCCTGGACGAGACCATTCGTAGCAAGCAGTCTCGCAGGGCAACCATCGAAGCCTGCCTTGCCACTCTTGCAGAAGCCAACTTGGTGGACACCTTTGACACCGCCCTTTGGTGCGGATTGATAGATTTTGTGACAGTCCACTCCACAGACGATGTTCGGATTACCTTCCGCAACGGAATGGAAATTAAGGCATAAGAACATACGCAAAACACCTCGCAACGGGAATATCGTTCTCCTGCGGCGAGGTGTTTTTATATTAGAAGTCGATTACAATTTGTCTGATTGCTCCGTATGGATGTGCTGCTATTTTATCAAACAGAACAACATTGTTGCCCTCTGGAAATACAGTGCTTGAATATACAATACCGCCATATCCTTTGGAGAGAAAGTACTGCGCAATACATTGAAATGGCGCATACATCAGGTTTTTGTCTTCTGTTGTTATAGGCACAAATATCTGTTCCGCGAGCAATTTTGCATATGTAAATACCGCCCATTTTTCAATTGCCGGAACAATGTCTTCTGTTCGTGGTTTTGGTATAACACCCTTTGTCAAGCCACAAACATACCCCTTAGTTATTTCCCTATCAACAATCTGTTTACCACATTGTTCAAGAAGTGCATTTATATCTTCATAATTGCTTTTTTTAGCTATTGTCAGGTCGATTAGTATCCCGTCTTTGTGTTCAGCGCCTACTTGAAAGTTGCAAAGTGCAAACCTGTCACCAGTAGTTGCGCGGCATTCTTTCAATGCACACTGTTCTTCTATTTTATACTCTGGCGATGAGGATTCTTTTGCGAAAGCCAAATAAAGCCATTCCACTCCGGGTGGGCTAAACCTATTATCACTTGTAATGAACTTAGCATTTGGAATAAATCGATCATAGTTTGGCTCAGGATCCCCCGGCTTTATTCGTGCGGCACGAACGATACTGATGTCAGTAGATAAAGTCTCTGCTACAGTCTTTTCAAGAAAACGATGTCCGTGCTGAAACAAATCATCAAAGACTCGAAGAAAGGTTGAATGCATGGCCTTTTCAACCTCGTTGTACTTAAATTTTCCATCTGCAAGCTGTTGCCTGAACTCTGCCCACGAATTCTGTAGGGCGTGCTCATTGCTTTCTCTACCTGAAAAATCAAACAATTTGCTCATAAATAAGCCTCCCAATTTAGTTGAATACTATGATGTATCTCTCGGCAAACCTATCAAATGTTGCATTTGCTTCCGTAAGAACGGCATCCAGTTCCTCGTTGATTTTTCCTCTCGCATACGCCTCACGCAGCGCCGGTTTCTCAAGCAAAACCCACTTGAGTTGGCTGTACGAGTACTTTGCAAAAGCAATCCACTGCGGATAGTTAATTGCAGCAGGGTTTTGTGTAAAGTAGACTTTACCTGCATTTGCAGCAATCGCACCGGCATGAGCAATAAACAGCATTGTTGCCAACTTAGGATGCTTCTCTCTGTTCAGAGACAGTGGGATAGAATCCTTCACCGCATGGCCTTCCTTGATCCGCTTGATGGCATACCCTAAACGAACAATGACTTCCACAAGCATTGCAGGGATTGACATGGAGCAGAAGTGTATGAAATCGTATCCCTCATAGTACATACCTTGGACGATTTCGGCAATGGTCTGTTCGTCTTCTCCGATGCTACCGAACTGAAGGAGATTAAACAGGCTCATCAAAGGTGCAGGCAGTCCCATCGATGTAGTAACATCCGACTTGAAGTGAATGACCTGTTTTGCCAAGGCTGCAAAGATATCGGATTCTTTGCGGTCGGCATAGCTTTCCATCACCTGGGATACTATGTTTCCAGCTTTGTCGATCGTCGTCATTCTGCCAGTCAGAATATCTGCAACACCGAATATGAACCCCAAAAGAGGGTCATGCCCCAACTGGAGAAGTCTATGATAGTAGGCAGAGAGTCCCTCTACTTGGATGGTGGTGTGCCGGTTATCCTGGGCATCATACGGAACCTTGCTGACCTTCGAGTTTGCGAGTTTCTGCATTTCTTCTTCGGGGAACTTTTTGTCAAAATAGTCCCGTACATAGTTTGCAAGTGGCCCACCCTTCAAATCCTCGGGAGTTTTGGTAGGTACTCCAACGAGCAAAATATCTACAGCAGCACCGACCAGTCCGGCAAGGGCGGCTATACTGATATCAAAGGCATCCAGGCGATGGATAACATTGAACTCTTCGTTGAGTTGGCGGATAGCAAGTTCATTGCTCCGCAGTTCTTCCTCTATGAAAATTGACTCCAATTCACAGCCCGTACCAACATGTCTCTCTGCCTCAGCACACAGTTCTTCCCAAGTAGGAACAACCATGACTTTTTTCGATTGCTGAATAGGTACCAACTCTTTAAGTGCTTCTGGTTGGTATCCAAGCCTCCGAAGCAAAGTCTCTGTCCTCGCAATCGTAGCATCTGTCTCATTTGAGGATGGGAAGTGGATGTCTGCAAGTGTCTCGTCTTGATGCTTCAGAACAGAATTCATCTGTTTCTCAAATTCTGTGTACTTAAACTTGCTCACTCGCTACCACCTCCTTCAGTGATATTCTTTACGATTTGCTCAAGTTGGTCGACACGCCTGTTGGCCTCGTGGGCTTGTTCTGCCTCTACCCGCAGGGCGTTGATTTCAGCTTCGTGCTTACGTGCGACCTTCTGCTGTTTAACGGAGCTTTCCTCAAAGGCTTTCTGATCTTTTTTACGACCAAGACGCACCCTGATGCCATCAGCGGCTACCAGGAGCAAACCACCACCGAGGAACTTTTCCCTGTGGTTTCCGACGAATTTCGCTACATCTTTGGCTAACCTACCTATGTCATCTCTGGCCTTGGCAAAGTCTATATTTGGTAATTTTATTCGGTTTCCCATAGAAAACCTCCTTTACGCAATACCCAGATCGTGGCTCAAATCCTTAACTGCCTGTTGGAGTAAGATGTTCAGACTTTGCAGGTATTCAAGACGCTCCTTGTCTGCATCAGCCTCATCTTTCAAAGCTTGGATAATAGCTTCGTGACGAGCAAGGACTTCTTTGTATAGACGTTCTTTTTCCTGGCGCAGTTGTTTGTTTTTAAGGTGAGAGGCAACACCAACACCACCAGCTGCTAACACGGCAATAGGCGCCGCCAGCACGAAAACGCCTGCCACCATACCACCGCCCACGATAGCACCGGCAGTTGCTAAGCCGGAAGTAATACCGGCAGCAGAGAGACCTACGACACCCAAACCATAAAGGGCGGCAAAAGACCCCACACCACCAATGCCTGCTCCAAGGGCTCCGGCAAGAACCTCTGGAATAGCACTTTCCTTGATGGTCCGTTTGGAGTCATTAAGGGCTGCGGCTGCTTCGTTTACAACATTTACTACTTGCTGAAGGGAGTCAACGCTTTGGAATACCATTTCCTTTTTCTTTTTTATATAATCACCCATCTTTTTTCTCCTTCAATGTTGGCTTCTTTTTACTTGATGCGAATGTTTTAACAAGCCAAGCGTTTATGGCCGCAATTCCCGTTCCAAGGCCTAGCGGACCCAAAAGGGCTGTTCCACCGACGATCACCCCAGCGGCTTTAATCCACTCTTTGGAGACATCAGCACGTGTGGTAGTTCCTGCAAGAATAGAAGGGGCCATCATGTTTGCCTTCGACAAAAGTTCATCTCTGTTTTCGAAACTATAGTTCTTTGGATGATCTACAAGAACATCCAGCAAAACCTTGAGCATTTCGGTGTCTTCCGGTGCCTGTGCCATTTCCGCGTCAAGAACGCTTCTCATGGCGATATACTGTGTCTTGGTCAGCTTGTTGCGACCGCTTTCAATATTGTTGATGGTCTGGCGAGTGACACCGATTTTCTCGCCAAACTCCTCGGCTGTCCAACCAACGGTGCGTCGGATCAAAAGTAGATTGTTTTGCATACGAATTATTTCTTCCATATTCGCGCCTCCCGCCTGTACATATAGTATCTCTTGACAATAAATTTGTCAATGGATTGAAAATAGCCTTTGCAGAAAAGCCACAAAAAACAGCCGTTTCGGATTTTACACCGCAACGACTGTTTTTACACCGCAAAGGCACACCTTTTAATTATGCCCATTCCTTGTATCAAACTCGGTATGATTATTTCAATATAGATGAGGTCAATCTTACCACGATGAGTCTTTTCCAACAATTTCAGTGCGGCAAGGTTATCCCCTTAAAGCAGGAAATTCATCTGCCCGCCGTAGTCAATAAACAGATCTGCATTCTCGGTCAGCACCGGCGTATGGGTATCCAACACCTCATCGATTTCCTCCCGATGCTCCTCGAACACGAGACCGTACTTTTTCCCGTTCACATCTTTTTCGAGTTCGGACAGGTAGGAGAGCAGGTTGCCCGTATTCTCATCCTGCGGTGCTGCGGCGATAAAGGCACGAATCTGCTTGATTTTGTCCAGCAGGTCGTCCCGCTTCTTTTTCGAAATATTGGTGCCCATTTTGCATCCTCCAATATGGTTTTGTTCATAATCTCTGCCCAAAGTATCAATTTGATACTTTGTAACCACCGTGCTGACACTTTGGAATTCTCACTCCTCATCCGACTGTCACTTCGACCTTTTTACCGCTGAAAGCCACGCCGTATTTATAAATCGTCCTGACCCCGGCGGTCGTCAGCTCGGTTTCGTATTTCTTATCGTTGATCTGCTGCAAGGCCGTCTCGGACAGCTTTTTTAGCTTTTCGTCGCTGCAATTTTTCTCCGCTTTCAGCTCAATCAGGATGCCCGGAAGACCCTTTTGCGTGGGCTTCAGCTGAATGTCATAGCGCCCGTCGCCGGATTCCCGGTTGGAGGTCACGAAAGCGCCGCCCAGCAGGGCGCACAGTCCCAGCATAAAGCC
>QWCH01000274.1_pt1 | contig 94781 bp, 67 predicted proteins | sample 1972671 | NCBI WGS metagenome assembly QWCH01 (sample SAMN09866713, study PRJNA288562) | Human gut metagenome isolate term3_stool, whole genome shotgun sequencing... | isolation source: gut | host: Homo sapiens | place: USA: California
TATACATCCGATACGACGTCGAACCAGTCACATCGGGCCACTACAAACAAGCCGTCTTTGTCTTTTTCGGTTAATAAAGGCAACCATGTTCTTATATCATGTTTCTTTTTCTTCCGATACTGGATTGCCAAATGTTCGGACCAGGCCATTTTCCATCCGTAATCGCCTTCATTATCGACAAATACTCCCGGTATACTACGACCCATATCTTTTTTGAAATGTTTGTCGTATTGTTCATGGACCATTGGTATGAATACTTCCATTAATTTAGGGTCCAAATAATTTACTTTACCGCCATCAACACCTGGATGTTTCTTTATTGTATATGTATAAATAATCCAATCACCGGAAGGAGTGATCCATTTGATATTATTCCCTTCACCTATAACACGTAATGATGAGGCATCGAGCTGGTTGTTAACCACTTTTCCGGCAACAGCAAAGTCAACCGAGTCGTACTTTACCTCTGTTTTCCCCTCTACATAATAACGCTTTGGAGAAAGATAGGTCGCTTCCAGTTCCGGATGCTTTTGCAGAATCTTACCTGCCGCTTGCCCGCTTGGCCAGTTATAATCATCACAATATCCAAGTGTGAATCCGTTATCCTTTGCTTTTTGTAGTGCATTATTAAAGCTGTTGAACCAGGGTTCAGCAAGATATTGTTCAACAGGAAGAGCTGTTACCGTGTTATCAAACCCGGAACGAGGATGTACATATCCGGGATTCAATTTTTGTTTAGCCATCTCTTCGGCCATTGAGTCTGCCATCTGTTCGTCTTTGATCACATCATCCCAAAACCAAAAGGTGTGAGGTGCATAAAACATAGGAGGATTATCAAACATGTCATAAATTTCCTTGTCGCTGTATTTTTTCAACCATTCAGGATGAATATCTTTTTCGGAGATATTTTGAGCAACAACTATTGAGGAAACCAGTGAACTACATGTTACAATCAGAAATGTGTTTTTCTTTGATATATTCATTGTTATATCTTTATTTAAAAACCTTTTTAACCGCTTCCAGATAGGACATTCCATTTTTCATATCAGGCTCCAGATAGCTACCTTCCGTCCATTCATTCCAACAATTAATATTTAAAATACGAGGGCCATCAGGATCTGCCAATAATCTATCCCGAGTCATTTCTAAAGCTTTTTTGAAATTTTCCGGAGTATTATTCGACATAGTGTTCGTATAGGGATAACCATACTTGCTACCACTCCATTCCTTTTCCTGATTTGTTCTCGGACTTGGATCCCATCCCATAGTCACATTCGGATAATAAGGAACTCCATACTCTTTTTTAGCATTATCCCAATGTTCCATGTATTTATCCCTGACATAATTAAAATCAGTTTCAAGCTCTGGCAACCCGGCATGATGAATCCAAACATAAGATGTCGCAGAATCAAACTTAAGTTTTTCTAATAATTCTTTATTATTAAGCGGTGCCTCCTGACCGGGTAAAATAGCCGTACCCCAAGCGACCAGATTCCAGTGTATCCCCTTCAATCCGGCATCAATAGCCTTCTGGTCTAATTTTTTCATTTCCTTTATTGTAGCTTCTAAAGACCCGAAACTATTAATAAAATTTTGAATATCATAGATAGAAAAATAAGCTTTTCCATCTATCAACCAATAATTTGGCTTGGTAAAATATTGCTCAACCCAATTATCACCAATACGATCGAACATTTCAGAAGTAACCTTTCCATCGTATAAATAATCATGTTTATTACCACCTGTATAAGGATATAGGTCCATCCAGTCATGATTCGCCCACATAAGTGCAAATTTAATGGCATCTGTATTCGATGCATGCAGAAAACCTTCATCCAGACAACGGTTTAAAAAAGGTTTACCTTCATAAGTATACCAATCGAAAATAAACACATCGATACCATGTGTCGATGCAGTCTGTATTTTTTGCTCCATCACTTTAGGATCTTTCTCATCGGTATACCCCCACATCGGTACTTTAGGCTGATAATGTCCTTCAAAGCGAGGTTTGGCATTCTTTACCAACTCCCATTCCGACCAATTTTCAAAATGCTGACGGCTAATACGCAAATCAGTTGTATCACGTGTATGATAATTAGGGAAATAATAACACGCTACTGTAATTTCATCATCCACATCTTTCGCCTGGCTCATGCACGAAACAGTAAAAGCCAGCACTATCAAACAAATAACTACTTTCAGATTCATTTTTTATATTTTTTACTTTCATAAAAACGATCAGTTCAGATCTATTACCTGAAACTGACCGTCTTTACTAACATTTACTCATATCCAGGATTCTCAACCATATTAGGATTACTAGATGTTCTACTCAAAGTGATAGGCAAATAATAATTTTCCTCTTTAAATAATGGCGTAGAAACACTTCCATCTATATTATCCAAAATTTCCAATTTATACTTTTTCTCTCCATTCACATAGCTGGAATAATCCAAGATATACCGAAGACCAGAAAAACTTCTCGATAATTCTGTCGTTGCTGTTCTCCAACGTCTAACATCCCAATAGCGATGTCCTTCAAATGCTAATTCCACTTTTCTTTCATGACGTATCTTATCCTGGCTAATGTCTTTTAACGAAGCAATACCTGCACGTTCTCGTATTTGATTTATAGCATCCAATGCTTCGCCTTTCTTATCTAATTCATAAGCCGCCTCAGCTAAATTCAATAGAGTTTCTGCATACCGGAATATTAGGAAATCTTGCGAAGAAGTTGCCCATGCAGCATTAGTTCCTCCCATATTATCATGAGATTCATCCAGATATTTCATTACACCAAAACAAGTTCCTTCCAGATCCTGATCACCAGTACACAACACCCCGTTATAAGAATCCTTTGTCATGATTGTACCATCCGGTAAAAGTAAACCGTTATGATAGTCCACAAAGCTACCCTTCCAAGGTGTTTCCTGTGTATATATTGTTGCGAAGAAACGAGGATCCTTTTTCCCCCACAACTCATCCATAGTCCACAGACCATTCTCCACTTCTGTACGGTTTAGTTTTCCGGAAGTACCATCCATATATTCAAATTCTTCCACCAACTCCAGATAAGGAGCATCCAAGTTACCTCTGTTCCAACCTTGAGGACGAGGGCATTGGAAGAAATCAACAGCCCATCCATTTCCACCAGTGATCAAACCGTTGGAACTATCATGTCTTTTAGCAAAGATAACCTCACTATTATTCTCAACTAAAAATATATTTTTAAAGTTTGTTACTTTATCGGCATCTTGATTATATAAAGCAAATTTCCCACTATTTATAATCTCTTTGGAGGCATCATAAGATATCTGATAATAATTTTTAGCTTTTTCTGAAGGAATTCCCACTACTCCATCCAATTGTACCTTTCCGTACTGTGCGATACTAGCAGCATATAAAGCAACCCGTGACTTTAATGCCAAAGCTGCATATTTTGTTGCACGCCCCAGGTCTGTACTCGCTGTCTCTTCTGGTAAGTCATTTACAATTTCATCAATTTCTGATATTACAAAACTATAAACAGCTTCTTCTGTATCTCGTTTAGGAAATAACTCTTCCTCTGGATCTGTCAACTGTTGTGCTTTCAGGATCAAAGGAACACCGCCATAGCGTTTTACCATGGCAAAATAAGAAAAGGCTCTCAAAAAACGAGCTTCTGCCACTCGGGTATCTTTAAGTTCTTGGCTTAATGGTGAGTCTGGTACTTTCTCGATAAATTCATTGATCTTACGAATAGGATCATATCCCCACCATTCCAACAAACCGCCTCCTATCTTCAATCCGCCGAATTTATAATTATATCCAGCCATAGCTTCTCCCCAATCTCTCCATAAAGATAAACATTCATCAGAAACATGATTTACTACAAATGCAGGAAAATAAGCATCTCCTTGCCATCCAATACCAACACTTTCATTACCAAAATAAGACATATGATAGTAACATTGAACCAGATAAGCTTCTATCAAAGCTTCATCATTCCATACAGCTTCATCTGAAATAATATCCAAAGGAGTCTTATCCAATACATCAGAACAAGAAACAAAGGATGAAGCAATAATTAACATCGATAAAAAATATTTTTTCATTTGATTAGCATTTAAAATTAGAACGACAAATTAATTCCAACAGAAAGTGTTTTTTGCTGAGGATAATAAAAACCTCCCTGTCCGGAAGGAGCTTCCGGGTCAATATGATATTTACTCAATTTGTCAAATGTAAACAAATTGGTCCCAGCAAAATAAACTCGACACTGCTGTATTAATAGCTTTGTACAAAGCTCTTTAGGCAAATTATATCCAAGGGCAAATGACTTCAAACGCAAATAACCTGCTTTTTTATAAAAATAATCAGACATATGACCGTTTGTTGCCGCTCCTCCCAAACGTGGATAAAGAGCATCAGCCACATTGTTATTTTCACTCCAACGAAGATCGAACAGTTCTTGAGGATATGTCAATGTATTATGCCATAAAGAGATATAGCTACTATATCCAAAAGCTCCCTGGAAAAGAGCTGCTAAATCAAAATCTTTATATTTAAGATTTACATTTAAACCATACATCCAATGAGGCATCGTTCCTTTTCCTATTTCAACCTGATCTTTCCAATCCAATACTTTATCTCCGTTTACATCTACGTACCGAATATCACCAGGACGTAAAGATGTATTCTGCTTATTATCTTGATCAAAATCCAAATTATCGATCTCTTCCTGAGAAGTAAATAATCCATCAGATATATAACCAAATTGCCTGTCTACCCATTGTCCGGATTTCTGATTAATTCTTTTCTGATCCGGATCTGTATAAATTTGTTCTTCATAATGATCCCATTTGGCTCTTGACCAGGAAATATTACCACTGATATCATAGCTGAAATTCTTAAAACTTTTAGAACTACCAACCATAAATTCAAACCCTCTATCATTTAGACTATTAATATTCTCTTGAGGGAAAGTTGCTCCAAATGTAGGAGACATACTCATTGTTCTTGTTGCCGGAATACCCGTTCTTTTCCTGTAAAAAACATCGCCTTCTCCGTAAATAAGTCGACTCAGGAAAGAATAATTCAAACCGACATTCCATATTTCAAACTTTTCCCATGTTAAATTGGGATTAGCCAACCCAGTTGTAGCAATTCCCAACATGCTTTTATCTCCCAACAAATAATAACCATTCAATTTATAACCTGATAAATATTGGAAATTACCTACTGCATCATTTCCGGAACGTCCATAACTTGCCCTGATCTTTAAATCATCTACAACAGATTTTGTATTCAACATAAAAGATTCTTCTGATATTCTCCAACCCACAGATGCGCTTGGAAAAACACCCCATCTATGTCCTGGCGCAAACTTAGCTGAAGCATCGGCTCTCAAAGTCGTTTCCAATAAATATTTATTTTTATATGAATAATTAAATCGGCCTACAAAACTTTTACGTCCCATTTCAGAAGAAGCTCCATCATTTTTCATTGTTTCCGTATTACCAACAAACAATTCTTCAATAGAAGGAGTTAACAAATCTTCCCTACTTGCAGACATCCAATTACCCGAATAATCAATGGCTTCATACAAAGCTAAAACAGATAGTGAATGATCTTCGGCAAATGTATTATCATAATTAACCGAAAATTGACGAGTTAACATTTTACTACGATCATCCCGTTGTGTCAATTGAGCTGAATTTCCAAAACCTCCAGCATTTATATATGTATCACTAGCCACATCATATCTATAAAAAGTTGAAGGTCTGTTAAATAGTTTTACATAACTAATTTGATCATAATAATTTAATAAAAATTTAGCAGAAAGTCCTTTTATATGTTTGAAGTCATATTTTAAAGCAATTGTTCCATTCAAATTCAGTTTCTCTTCATCTTGATATCCTGACAACTCTGTGTTAGAAGTAACATGAGCTCCTCCTGTACCTTTCCCGTCCGCATAAGAAATCTTCGTTGGATCAGGTAAATGAGCAGGATAAACAGGTAATGTATTCCAAAGATCCCCCCATACTCCGGCATTCCCCTGCGGTCTTATCGTTGTCATATTATCTGACTTAATAAATGATAAATCCAATTGCATAGATAATTGACTAGTAATACTAGCATCAATATTTGACTGTAAATTATAACGTTTATAATTTCCACCATTATGTTTCCAAATGGTCTCTTGACCTAAATAACCCAAAAAACCATAGTATTTAATCTTCTCACTACCTCCACGCACCGATATATTATGTTGGTTCAACGGAGACCAATTTCTAATCAATTCATTATACCAATCGGTATTTATATATTGAGGATCTGTCCCGTCATAAAATTTCTGTATCTGTTCTTCCGTATAGGGAGCTGTTGATTCCGGTTTACCAGACTGGAGCCATTCCTCCCGTCTCAAAGTTGCATAATCACCAGAAGAAACCGGTTTAGGCATAGTTGTTATACCCTGAAATGTTATAGAAGAATTTACAGAAATTGTTGGTTTTTGCTGTACACCTCTCTTTGTGGTTACCAAAATAACACCATTTCCGGCACGAGCTCCATAAATTGAAGCTGAACCATCTTTCAATATACTGATAGACTCGATCTGGTTCGGATCAATCCGATTAAAATCCATTTCTATTCCATCTACAATCCAAATAGCACAATCAAATCCACGCACACTAATTGTTGCCTGGTCCGCTCCGGGTTGTCCGCTTGTCTGCTGAGATACCAACCCTGGCAATCTACCGCCCAAACTATTTATAGTACTGGAAACCGGAGCCACTGTCATTTCTTCACTTTTAACCGTAGCAATAGAACCTGTCAAGTTTCCTTTTTTCTGTGTACCATATCCGACAACGACTACTTCATCCAATGTTTTGGTATCTTCTTTTAACGTGATAGCCAATGCCTGTTCATTACCGATTTTCTGTTCATAAGAAAGATAACCGATATAAGACACTTCCAACAGATCGCCTTTTTCTACATTCAATGAAAATTTTCCGTTTATATCTGTAACAGCTCCATTTGTCGTTCCTTTTACCATTACATTGGCTCCAATAATAGGTATACCGGCTGCATCGACAACTGTCCCTGTAATTTTATTCCCTTTTTGGGAAATAACAGGAATTGATGATTTTACAGATAATACAATACGGTTCTCTACTACTGAATAACCGACATTGGTCCCGGAAAAAACGGCATCCAGTATTTTAAATATATCAGCATCGTCGACAGATACCGATACTTTACGATTCAAATCGACATGACGATTGTTATAAAAAAAAGAAAAATTACTTTTCGCTTCTATCTGTTCCAACACTTCCTGCACTGTTTGATTTTTCGTTTCCAAACTTATCCGGGCAGTTTGTGCATAGCTACCAGAGGCATGTAATAAGCTAATTGAACTTAGCATAAAGACAAAAAACAGTTTCATAACCAATGGAATCTTTTTTAAGGTTAACCCAAGTGACATTGTCACCCACCGAAATTGGGTAATAGATAATTTTTGCATAACTTTGTGTACTTTTTTAAGGAAAAAATGATTTGATACGAACCTGTCGCCAAACAGGTTTCTTTCAGTTAACTCATTTCATTCGGATAAATACGCCAATATTTATCCGAATGTTTTTGTTTCAGGAGGTCCGTTTGCCATACGCTTTCATTTTTAATAGATTTCTACTTTACTTTTTCTATCCAATTTGTTTTCCGACGGAATATAACGCCACTTAATTCCGGAAGAAGCATTGAATATGTCTAATATCTGTTCCAATCGATGATTGGTAAATGATCCGGTAAAAAAATCTTTTACATATTTATTATTTGACACTACAAAATCCACATTAAACCTCTTTGTCAACATACGCAATGCTTCTTCAAAAGGAGTCTTCTTGAAAATAATCATTCCATCCTTCCAGGATATCTCAGCTTCCCCGCTTGTCTGATATATATCCGACCGATTCGTCTGGATATTATAAACCAATTTTTCACCCGGCTTTATATCCACCTGTCCGGACTTGGAAATGAATGCGACTTTCCCGCTTATCAATGTAGTCGAGACAATAGAATCCCATTTAAATGCTTCCATATTAAAAGAAGTACCCAACACTTCCACGCTGGCATTGTAAGGAGTGGTTACAACAAACCGCTTTTCCGGATTCTTTACGACCTCAAAGAAAGCCTCACCTTCCAAGCGGACCGAACGGAATTCCCCTTCGAAACTCTCCGGATATACCAGTGAAGACTCGGAATTCAAATTAACCTTTGTACCATCCGGTAATGTCAGGCTGGTCGTCATACCCGGATTTGTCCGGACTTCCAACATACGGATATCCTGTTTTTCAGGAATAAGTACTTGCAACAGATAAGCAACCAGCAACGGGATGAATAATATGGCAGCCACCCGCTGCCCCCATATAAACAACGCCTTTAGTTGGCTTCTGAAAATACGGTTGTCTACTTTGGATAAAGCATTGTCCGTATTTACCCGATCCATGACAGAGATAGTATCCGATGCCAAATAGATCAGTTGTATCTGCCGGGCTATTTTATAATGCTCTTCAGATTGACGGATCCATTTTTCAACTTTCTCCCTTTCCTCCGCAGACACATTGCCTTCACAATAACGGGGAAGAAGTTCCTCTACAATATCTATATTCTTTTCGCTCATTAAAATCACCTTTTATTATTATGACAGGTGGGATCGGATGAGTTCCTAAACAGGAATCGACTTTTTTCAAAAAAAATTATGATATTTGCTCTTAGATAAGAAAAACATATGAAAGGGAGTATACATAACGAACAATACCAGAATGAGAATTTTCTTTTGTCAGCATTACGTCAGTCAGACAGAGAAGCATATACCTTCTTGTTTCGGAAATATTACCCGATGTTGTGCGCATATTGCCACAAGTTTATTTCATTAGAAGATTCTGAGGAGATTGTCCAGGATGTTCTGTTCTGGTTATGGGAATCCCGCAAAGAGCTGGTTATCGAAAAATCACTCAGCCAATATCTGTTTAAAATAATATATAATAGAGCAATTAACAAAATAGCCAGTCTACAAGCAAAAAGTAAAGCCGACACCGTCTTCTTCGAGCAGATGCAGGAAATGTTACAGGATACCGATTATTACCAGATTACAGAACTAAGGGAATTGCTCAAAAAAGCTATAAATAAATTGCCGGACAGCTACCGCCAGGCATTTGTCATGCACAGGTTCCAGCACATGAGTTACAAGGATATAGCTGAACAGGCAGGAGTCTCTAGCAAAACCATAGATTATCGGATACAGCAGGCTTTAAAGATTTTACGCAAAGAATTAAAAGATTATCTGCCCCTCCTGTATTTTATTCATCTGGTTTAACAGAAAAAATATATATTATTCTTTATCTTGACACATTAATCATTTATGATGAAATAGAATGAAATTATTTATCCAATTGTTTATCTTGCTGTTGTCACTCGGTATACTGTATCCGGCAAATGCTATCGAAGCCGATAAAGCACCTACTATCACATTGAATATCAGCAATCTTCCTCTACCTGAAGTTCTTGTGATAATCGAAAAGCAATCGGAGTTGTCCTTTTCTTACGAATCTTCGGTTATCAAAGATATTCCGAAAGTAACATTGCAGGTAAATCAGGTTCCGTTGCGTACCTGTCTTGATATGCTTTTCAGGGATCTCTCCGTCACCTATACTATAAAAGGAAAATTTATTATCTTACGAAGAAAAAGCAATCTCGTTACGATCAGCGGCTTTATCCGCGATCAATATACAACCGAATACCTTATCGGTGCTTCCGTCTACAATCCCAAAACCCAGGAAGGGACAGCAACCAATAACCATGGTTTTTTCAGTCTGACCGTACAACAAGGTGATATCCAGCTGGAAACATCTTATATTGGTTACCAGCGCTTCGCATATCATTTGAATGATCTGAAAAAAGATACGGTCATGGAAATACTGCTCAAAAGCGGTAAAGAACTTCAGGAAATAGTCGTTACCGGAACAAATGCTTCACAAAATCCGGTATACACTCCCCAGATGGGGACATTGAAGATTTCACAGAAAACAGTAAAATCAATCCCAACCCTTCTCGGAGAATCGGACGTGATCAAGACTTTGCAGACACAGCCGGGTGTTTCGGCAGGAACGGAAGGTTTGGCAGGTATGTACGTCCGGGGTGGCAATGGCGATGAGAACCTCTATATGATAGACGGCATTCCCCTTTACCAGGTAAACCACCTGGGAGGACTCTTTTCCGCTTTTAATGCCGAGGCTCTGAAAGATGTCGATTTTTACAAATCGGCTTTTCCCGCCCGTTACGGAGGAAGACTTTCAAGCGTAGTCGACGTACATACCAAAGATGGAAATATGAAAGAATATCATGGCAGCGCCATGCTGGGCCTCACTTCCGGAAACATTAATTTTGAAGGTCCGCTCGTCAAAGATAAAACATCATTCAATGCATCCCTGCGCCGCTCCTGGTTCGATGTGCTGACAGCTCCGGCACTTGCCATCTGGAACAGAATAGAGAAAAAGGATGGAAAAAAACGAACGGGAAGATATGCGTTCACCGACATCAACATGAAGGTAAACCATCACTTCAATGACCGCAGCCAAGGATATGTCAACCTTTATTTCGGACAAGATTTTCTAAAAGGAGGAAGTACCGATTATAAAACGAGTGATGACAATCTCTACTACGAATCGAAAGATATCGGGAAATTACGCTGGGGAAATACCGTTGCCTCCGCCGGATGGTCTTATGTGATGAATCATAAAATGTTCAGTAATATTTCGGCTTATTACACACGTTATAATTCCTCCATAAGAAGAATAGAGGAAAACCAGACAGGTAAAAAAGACGATGAGGAGTATAAAAAAAGTAAAAGAAATACATCGACTGAAAATGGTATCAACGACCTGGGTTTCCGAATGAATTTCGACTATTTGCCCACTCCCGCCCATCATGTCCGTTTCGGTAGCAATTACATCTATCATCATTTCCGCCCGGAATATACCCAAAATGAAGTGACCGGCGATTATGAAAAACTGGAAGTCAAAGATGTGAAAGAGACTTTATCAGCTAATGAACTGGCTGTTTATGCAGAAGATGACTGGACAGTCAATCATTTTATCCGCCTGAATGCCGGGATACGTTTCAGTCTTTACAATGTCCGTCAAAAAACGTATACTTCGCTGGAACCCCGCATATCTTCCCGCTTCCTGATCAATCCCCTTCTAAGCCTGAAAGCATCCTATGCCCGGATGAGCCAGTACATTCACCAGATAAACGAAAGTTATATGAGTCTGCCGACAGATACCTGGATGCCGGTTAGTAAGAAACTCCGCCCACTGGTCAGCGACCAAGTATCGGCCGGCGCCTATTACAATCTGCACAACGACTATTCTTTCTCAGTAGAAGGTTATTATAAATGGATGAATCATATTCTCGACTATAAAGACGGATATAATTTCCTCCCGTCATTCATCGGTTGGGAAGATAAACTGGCCCAGGGCAAAGGATGGTCGTACGGGGTAGAACTGATTGCCCGTAAAGAAACCGGACGTGTCACAGGATGGTTAGGATACGGACTGATGTGGGCAGACCGCCAGTTCGCTGAAATAAATGACGGTAAACGTTACCCTGCCAAATTCGACAACCGTCACAAACTGAATGTCGTAGCAAACTGGAAACTAAACGACAAAGTAGAATTAACCGGCAGCTGGACATTTATGACGGGAAACCGCCTTACCGCTTCTTTCGAAAATTACGAAGACCTCGGACAGGCACATTTTCCATCCGACGTAGCTCCTATTCCTCCGTTTATGAATACACCGGGAGGACTTGAATATTTCACCGAACGCAATAATTTCCGCCTGCCGGCTTATCACCGGCTTGATCTGGGTATCAATATTTATCGTCCTAAAAAGAACGGATGCATGGGTATCTGGAATGTCAGTATATATAATGTATATTGCCATATGAATGCGATTACCTTAAAAAAGCGTTTCTGGTATAATTATGATTGTTATTTCGAAACGATGAGTATTCTGCCTATTATACCATCGGTTTCATACACCTATAAATTCTGAATAAGATGAAAACAAAAATACTTCTGTTATCTGTCCTGTCAGGCTTCATATCTATCCTGACTTCCTGTTACCGCGAAATTGACGTGGAGAAATATCGTACTACCCCTAAAATCGTCATTAACTGCCCTATATCCCCCGATACCGTTATCCGGGCGAGCATTACCCGCACCTATTTTTTCTCAGATCTGGACAATCTCGAACCTGAATACAATGGCTGGAACGGGCAAACAGAAATTTCAAGTATAAAATTAAGAAATGCAAAGGTTGAACTTTACATAAACGGAACTTACAAAGAAGATATGAAATGGCAGGCTTTGGATAGTGTCGAAGAGCATCAAGCACCGGATACCTTTTTCATATCGACGGTCATTCCGCAGGCCGGTGATAAAGTCAAACTAGTGGCTACCACACCCGAGTACGGATCTGCATGGGCAGAAGACGTCGTTCCTCAACGGGTTCCGATCGAAAAGATAGAGGTCAGTTGCCGGAAAGAAACCGGAGATCCTTACAGCATACAAAATAATACCCCTGGCAATATAACTTATAATAATGAATATTATGCCTTTCAGTATTACATAACCTTCAGGGACACACCGGGTAAAGCGAATTACTACCAGTTATGGGTGGAAGGAGACATTCAATATATCGACCCCATATTCAACAGTGTAAATTCCACTATCGACGGGACGTTAGGCTATGACGGCGTAGACGGACGGGGCGGTCGTGTATTTACCGACGAACTTATTGATGGAAAAGAATATACCATCCAGGTAAAAGAGCTGATACAGGCACATTATAGTGTTCAGGATTTGAAAGAAAGAAGCATTAACTTGTATGCTCTCTCCGAATCTTATTATCAATATTTGTTATCATTGGAAAAAATCAGTGCCAGCACTTTATCCGGTAGCCTGTCTAACATAGGATTGGCCGAACCGCTTCGTGTTTATACCAATGTAAATAACGGCACCGGTATCTTAGGAGCCTGCCAGCGTACTAACATAAAGATCAATCTGGGAGATTATATTCCAAAGAAAGAAGACAAATAAAAGCCATCTCCGGATATATACGGAAGCCAGTATTTCTTATTTCTTCCGATTATTTGTACCTTTGTTCTGATAATACAAAAGGAACATTCATGTACTTCAAAGATATAATCGGTCAGGAAGAGATAAAAAAACAGCTTATCCATTCAGCACAAACAGGTGTTGTGCCTCATGCCCAGCTATTCACGGAACAGGGAGGTGCGGGAGCATTTCCTCTGGCACTGGCTTATGGCCGTTATCTGAACTGTACGCACCGGACCGAGACTGATGCCTGCGGGAGATGTCCGTCCTGCCTGAAATTTAACGAACTGGCGCACCCAGACCTGCATTTTGTATTCCCTATCGTTGCCAAAAAGGAAAAGAAAAAAGAAGTATGCGACGATTATTTGACCGAATGGCGCGGTTTCCTGAAAGAACGTCCTTATTTCAATATCGACGGATGGCTGGATTACATCGATGCCGGCAATTCGCAGGCCATCATCTATTCGAAGGAAAGTGACGAAATCATCCGTAAACTGAATTTGAAAATATACGAGGCGTCTTATCGTATCCTGTTGGTCTGGCTGCCCGAAAAGCTCCATCCGACCTGTGCGAATAAACTTCTGAAAGTGATAGAAGAACCTCCTTTGAATACCGTCATCCTGATGGTATCGGAAATACCGGACCAGATCTTAGGAACGATCCTGTCACGTGCACAGCGGATCAATGTCCGTTCCATCCACCCGGAGGCTATAACAGCTGCTATGATAACACGATTCGGACTGGCGCCGGACGATGCAAAACATGTGGCTCACCTGGCAAACGGGAGTTATCTGAAAGCCATAGAAGCGATCAGCCTGAGTGAAGAAAACAGTTTCTATCTGGAGCAGTTCAAGGCGATGATGCGTAACTCCTGGGCACGTAACGTCAAAGGGATGAAAGCGATGGCCGATGTTCTTGCCGGCATCGGACGCGAACGCCAAAAGAACTTCCTGCAATACTGCCAGCATCTGATCCGTGAAAACTTTATGTACCGTTTCCAGTCACCGGACCTGAATTATATGAATATGGACGAATCCGGTTTTGCCGTAAAATTCGCCCCTTTCGTTAACGAACGGAATGTATTCGATATCATGGAAGAGCTGGCAAAAGCAGAACGGCATATTACCCAGAATGTAAATGCCAAAATGGTCTTTTTCGATCTTTCGTTACGCCTGACGGTTCTGATAAAACGGTAAGCAAAAATTATTCTAAAAAATCCAGCGTCAACAGTAACTAACCGTGAATCAGTTACTGTTGACTGCCGAATAATAAATAAAGCCTAATGAATCAAGCCATCACCAGCCGGAGAATAAGCACCGATCTCACCGATATAAGCATATGATGAGCGGGAGTTTGATCCTACATAATACATGAAATAGCGTGCTTTAACAACATTAGCCGCCCTTGAAAACTGAGGGATATCGACTACATTATCTAAAGAGTAAACGCCATAGTCCTTCCATCCCATATCATTACTGTCTGTCGGATCAGCCAACGATTCGGCATAGAATATCTGATGTGTCGGTTGGGCACCACCGGAGTCGTCCATACGACGATATACTTCAAAACTCGATATATCAATCACTTCTCCCATATCCACTATAAAATAATGAGGAAAAGGAGCCGTTGGATTATGCTCCGTATGCCACGGAGTATTAATATCTCCATCGATAGCATTCGTTGCCGGCCATTCAGGAGAAGCCGAAGCCGAACTAAAAGCGACAATCTTCCAGCTGGATTTGTCTATCGGGCTTTCATAATAAATCGGTATACTTTTAGAAACAGTCGTGAAAGTATCTATGGCATTCTCTTCCGGCAGGAAACGTAAATTATAACTCACATTTCCTTTTAATTTATATAAGGTAGTAGTAGAAGCATCAGCCGGAACTTCCATACGGACCGTTTTATCAGAAATATCGGTATATTGCAACTCCATACCGACAGCCCCTCTGACTGTTCCTCCCCAATAAATCACCATCGAATCACCTTCCATATCATAACGGGTAAATTCAGTTGTATAACTTCTGTTAGAAAGTCCGTTCTTATAGTTCTCTCCATAAGAAGATCCGGTAGCTTCAAACTCTAACGAACGATTACCGAATTTATCAAAGCTGACTAATTGGAACAGATATCCGCTTTCCGGCATATCATCGAGTATAACAGGAAAAACACCAGTCTTTCCACCGATCTCGACATCGACAGAGTCTTCATAATTATTCCAATAAACGCGTAAATTCTCTACACGTTGAGCTTTTACATAAATGTCTAATTGAATCCGGTTCTCGCCTGCCCGAACACCTACACTATCCACTTTTGCGGCATAAACGATCTCTCCTTCGTCAAGATACTTGTCAGTAAGATCATTCATATCCGTACATGACTGGCTGGCGATTGCCAATAGCATCAGTAATGCAAAACATACTTTATTGAATTTCATAAACTGTTCTTTTTATAATTATTGATATAATTCAGATCTGTTGTCACCAAACACAAACAGTTCTCCTATCTGGAAATTATCACCGCCTGCCCAAGTTCTAAGCACTTTTATACGAATCCATCGAACAGGTGGAACATCCAACGGCATAATAAAATTCTCGCCGGACACAAGAGCAACGTCATCATCTTCCGAAGAATGCTGACCTAAAGGAAGCCCTGAAGGTTTTACAGATTCGAAAGTACCCAACAATGTCCAACTATCCCAATTACCTGTAGGATCCAGATCTGTAGCACCATAAACTTCAAACTGTTTCAGGTTTCCTTCAGAAAAAATATAAGCATCTCCACGTTGATAGAGTAATAAACGACTGATCTTACCTACCGCTCCTAAATCAATAGTAATCGATTGAGGCCAAACCCCGGTTCCACCCGGCGAACTAAAACCATTATCACCTGGACCATAAATGCCATCCCATATACGAGACATCCCCCAACCAGCTCCTTCACCAATATCGTTCGGTAATTTAGCATCGGACCATTTAGTCTTATCGAATGAGGTTTCAAACATAGGTGTCAACTCTTTATAAAGAGTCGGACTGATATTTCCCCAGCGATCCTTCACGTAGATTCCGAAATCCATTGGAATAGTATCCAAACCACGGGCAGCTCCACTCCCCTCTATAACAGTCGTATAAAATGTTTCCAAGGGTTGATAATCTCCATATTCATCTTTACGTACAATATGAACTGTTACCTCATCCCGGTTGTTATTTGTCCACAGTCCTTGTACCCCCCCAAAATCTTGTACCAAATCAAGTGTCTTACCGATCGTCAACACGGGAGGTTCTTCAGGATTCACCGTTACTTTCACAGGAACAGATTCATTACGACTCCGATCCACTGCTATAAGCGAAACCTCACGCGGTTCCATATCGCCAAAACCTACTACCTTGATCGTATCCGTATAAAGAGAACTTTTAGCTTCAGCCAACCCTTCCTTTAAGTTATAAACGGCTTTAACATAAAGCAAATCTTCATCATCCGGTAAAGTATAACTAAGAATAGCCCCTCCGGGAATATTTTTTACATTCACATTCGAGACAGCCCCCGGAGCAATGGAATCTATAGGTTGCTGTCCTATTGGAGATTCACTGCATGACCAAGTGATCAAACCTAGCGTCATGACAGACAGTATAATCTTATTTTTCATATTCATCATTATTATAATGTATTAGATAATGAATTTATTACCAACCGTAATTTTGTACAAGATTTTTATTAGTAATAATATTCGTCTCCCGGATAGGCATAAAATAATCTTTCACCGTAACTTTTACAGGAACTTCAGCCACATTCTGCAACTTATAAAAGTCTTCAGGTGTCTCACCCATGATATTCCACCCCTGAGGCTGTATATTATAAGTATCGATCTGCTTCCAACGACGAATATCCCAATAACGTTTGGATTCAAAAGCAAACTCAACCGTTCTTTCATCATGGATAATATTACGCAAACCTTCTTTTGTCGTCGGTTTAGACGGATCGGTAGAATATTTACTCCATGAATCTATTACCCCCTCCAATCCGGCACGTTCACGAATCCGGTCTATATATTCATACACTTCTGCCGAAGGACCGGAATATTCATTCAATGCTTCCGCATAAAGCAAATAAAGATCAGCCAAACGGATAACAGGAAAAGGATAATATTCCGGTTCTGCAATAGTACTGTTAGTAACACCGTTTTTATAACTAGCCATTTTCTTCGGAGCATAACCGGTTATGGAATAAGAACTACCCCCTTGATAACCAGACCACCCCAAATTTAAAAAGTTGGTATAGTTACATGACTCGAAGTCGTTTTTCCCGTTTCCGTAGTAGATTCCCTGGTCGAAACCTATGCTGGCATAAAAACGAGGTTCACGGTTATAGTGCATATAACAAGTACGTTGTCCTTCCTTTACAAAATATTTCTCATCTCCGGAGGAAGGTTCCGAACGTAATTCATAGCGTTTATCATACCATCCCTCTTTGCTCCACTGTTTATCTTCATTCATAGGGATACCATTGGATGTATAAAAACGTTCTACAGTTTTAATTGTCGGAGCCCATTGAGCACTGATTGTATTGATTATTCCTGCATCGATACGTACAACACGAGGGGTCGAATGATAGGAACGATCCCTGCATTGACTATTTGTACCTCCCCATATCAACTCACAGTTCCAACGTTCGCAAACAACCTGACGCAACATAGTCTGCAATTGGAACACAGGATGCTGAGTCACTGTGATCGGTTCAATTTCCGTATACAGTTTCTTTCCGGCGCCATGACAAGCTTCTATCGCTTCTTTACAAGCATCTGCAGCAATTTTCCATTTTTCAGGATCATACGTTTGATTAAACAAGACTGTCCCGCGATTATCTATCAGTCCTGCCATTTCTGTATTACCATTGAACAAAGGGCTGGCAGCCATTACCAACATCTCTGCACGAACAGCCAAAGCTATCTGTTTATCAACACGACCGCCTTCAATACTCATAACCATGTCTTTATAATCCGGCAGATCAGGCAAAGCTTCCAAAATCAGATCATTTACATAAGTCACCACATCATCCACTTTATCACGATAAACCGCAACCTGTTCAGGTGAAGCAGAAACTGGTAGGTTTTCATCTATAATAGGTATAGGACCATAGCATTTCAACAGATAATAATGATAATATGCCTTTAAGAATTTCACTTCAGCAACCCAACGAATACGTTCAGATTCTTCCAAATCAACCGTACTAGCTATGTTCTCCAAGAAGATATTACAATCACGGATACCAATGAATAAGCCTTTACCACCTTGCAGACCATCCCAAAAATTCAGATAAGGATCATCTAGTTTTTGAAAACCACGTTGTAGATAAGAAGATGTAAACGTTGGAAATACATGTGATGCTATCGGATAGAACTGCCATGTCTCGTCACCACCGTTAATCGCCGGGTCATTAAATAAATCCCCCCACTGCGGGCGATAACTATAACAAGTATATAAAAACTTTTCGGCTGCAGCTCGATTCGTAAAAGCTGACTCAACCGTTGCTACGTTATCCGGTACTAAATCCAGATAACCGTCACACGAGGTAAATACCTGTATTAATGCTGTAAACATTAATATTTTATAGAATGCTTTCATGTAAACTAATTTATTGATTAATAGAATCAAATAAGACAAAACTCGTTACAACTCTCATTAGAAGGAAATCTGAGCTCCCAAATTGAATACACGCTGAACCGGATATCCTAAACCATTTCCACCCATTTCAGGATCCCACAATTTGAAAGGACTGAATGTTAGCAGGTTCGTGCCGCTGAAATAGATACGAAAGTTCTTTACAAAGACTTTTTTAAGTACATTGGTCGGAACTGTATATCCGAACTCCAATGATTTCAAACGCAAGAATGAACCATTGCGCATAAACCAGGTAGACGGTTTCTGATTATTCTCTACAGCTTCATAAGATAAACGTGGCCACAAAGCATACAGGTTACGATTATCTTCAGACCAGTGATCATCTGCATATGCTTTTAACAAAGCATTCTGTCCGTTGAGGAAAGGTAGAGTTCCGTTATCCGTTGATGTGTCGATCCAGAATGATTCCCGAGCCAATCCCTGGAAGAAGAAAGATAAATCCCATTGTTTGTATCCTCCGGACAGACCGAAACCATAAACAATTTCCGGACTGGTTGGATAACCCATCGGTACCATATCCAATTCGGTAATCTTACCATCGTTATTGATATCTTTATATTTGATATCACCGGCCATATAATTACCAAACTGACTCGGCGAATTACGGATATCTTCTTCATCTGCAAACAAACGTTCAGCCACATAACCGAAATTCTGATTCAGGGAAGTCCCCAGTTTCGACTTCCAAGGCGTTGCACTGTAATCCGGCTCTTCATAAGCAGTAAACTCACTGGTTGCATAAGTGAAATTAGCCATCCCCGTCAACCAGGCATCATTATTAATCATATGGTTATAGTTCAACGACAGGTCGATACCACTACTTTTAGCTTTTCCCACATTAGCCATTACATCAGCCTGAAGCCCCATAGTTGTAGGAATAGAAGCACGTGACATTAAAATATTCCAACGGGATTCCATAAAATAATCCGCCTGCAATTCCAATTTATCAAATAGTCCTAACTCTACACCCAGGTTTGTTTTCCGGGCAGTCTCCCAGGTTATATCCTCGTTCGGGTAACGAGAGATCGAAACACCATTCAACGTACGTCCTCCAAAATTTCCATAAGTACCGAACGACGATTGCTTTCCATCGCTATTCATATTTACTTCCGAAATATAGAAAAAACGATCTTCAGGTCTACCGATCGCATCGTTACCGGATAACCCGTGAGTAACTTTCAGTTTCAATTTATTAATCGTTTTCTTCAAATCGTCATTCCAGAACGCTTCACTAGAAACAAGCCAACCAAGTCCCATTGAAGGGAAGAAACCAAAACGTTCCTTTCTGGCAAAACGTTCGGAACCGTTATAACCGAAGTTTGCTTCAAGGAAGTAACGCGAATCATAAGCATAAGTAGCACGACCGGCAAAGTTCACATTACGTGAAGGTAATGAAAGTTGTAATGTATTGGCGTCGGAAGTCAGGGATTGACGAAGTGTGAAAACCAACATAACACCGACAGCATGCTTTTCATTATAAGTTTGATTCCAGTTAGCTGCCGTTTCAAAATAAGTTGTAGAACTAACTACTTTATTACCGGGAACAAAGTCTAATGTTTCACGTCCATCCTGTTCGTTAAGGGGGGCCAAAATATAGGTATCCTCCAACTTATTATAGGAACCTATTCTATAGAAGAATGGTACATATTGACGAGACACATCAAAATAACCATATCGATTTGTATTGAACATAGCACGAAGAGACAATCCTTCTGTGATAAAATCCAAATTCTGCTTCAATTCGAACTGAGCTGCCATCTGAGATGTTTGCGTATCTTTATATCCTTTCAACATATCTGCATACGGGTTATTATACTGTCCCTTGTCTGCATTACCGAATAATATATGTTTGGTATACTGATTTGCTTCATCAGCCGGATAAGAAGGGGCGAACAAAACAGGGTTAGTCCGCATTACTTTCGCGAACAGCTGATCGCCACCATCTATCGGTCCGGTATAGTCATCAAATGCACCGCTCAAACGAACGACAGCTTCTGTCGTTTTGGTAACATTGATATTTACATTGGCACGAAGCATATATCGTTTCAGGTTGATATTATTATTGAAACTGCTCTTTTTATCGACATTCAATACGCCCTTATCCGAAATATAACTGCCGGCAATGTAATAACGAGCGACTTTACCACCACCACTTACATTAAAGTTGGCACGGTAGTTGAATGTATTATTCTTGAATAGTTCGTTATACCAGTCCGTAGCCGGATAAGCGTACGGATTCACACCGGCAATCGTATTATCTATCTTCTGTTGCGAATAAGGTAGTGCTCCCATCGGGTTACGTGTCAAAACGGCTTCATTATGGAGACGCATATAGGTTATCGGATCGGCCAGCTCCACCATTTTTGTCGGTTGCGACATAGAACCTTCCAACCGGATACTTACCTGGGCGGCCCCTTCCGCTCCTTCTTTCGTCGTTACCAAGATAACACCGTTAGCACCACGAGACCCATAAAGGGCTGTTGCTGTGGCATCCTTCATAATAGAAAAAGAAGCGATATCATCCGGCTGAATGCGGGATAATTCCGTAGTAGTAACCTCATTGTTATCAATAAGAATAAGAGGATCTTTTTTATAACCGAAAGTAGTCACACCACGAATAAAAAATTCAGCATTGTCTTTTCCCGGTTCGCCACTTCGTTGATAGGCAATCACTCCGGACAGACGTCCGGCCATTGCCGTAGTCAGGTTGCTGGAAGGAACTTTTAATTCCGATGGATTCAAGGTTGTAATGGATCCGATAACACTTTCCTTCTTTTGTTTGGCAAAAGCAACGACGGTCACTTCCTCCAGTTCATCCGTTTTGGGTTTCATTGTGATTACAAGATCCTTCTTATCCTTGACCGTTACAATCTGATCTTCCATACCCAGATAAGAAACAGTCAGTTTTTCACCAACCGAAACACTGATCACAAATGATCCGTCGATATCTGTGGCAACACCTCTTGTGCCACCAACGAGAACTATATTTGCACCGGGAAGAGGCTCTCCCATATCATCAATTACTTTTCCTTTTAAATTGAAGGTTGCCTGACTCTGATTCGGAATAATCCTACTTGAAGCTGATTTGCCCCTATCTACTCCTACATTAACCGACGCAAAAGATATTGTATAACTAAAAACACATAGAATAGTTAGGGATACAGCTTTTCCTTTTATATTACTGCATATAGATTTATTCATTATATTGATATTAAGTTTAACAATTAAATATGTTAATTACTGATACTATTGAATAGGTTCATTTTATGTCTTCATAAGCTATTTCATTTATGTTACTGACTATTAGTTCTTGTGGAACTATGTTAATATCAGAAACACAAAAAAGAAGACATGCATTGTATATCAATACATTAACAATTTAACACATAGTTAACACAAAAAGATTCCGTGGATTACATATCTGTTTTCAAGATGACTTTCGAAACTTATTTAGGGATAGTGCCAGTTTTATTATATTAAATATCATTTTTGTAACTTGTGATTTTTATTTAATACGGATATTTGTAACAATTAACAATCCGGATTAAATTAACATAGTTCCACAAGGACTGAGGATACCTTTAAACAACAAATATGAAATTGTGAAAAAATATGGCAAAAGAGAAACCTGCCATATCTGTAAAGAGATTGCATTGTAAAGAGATGAACCTTTCTTTTATAACGGGAGAGTAACTTTTCCCCTCTCGAGAGGGGGAAGGGGGTGTGTTAAAGCAAGTTACAAACTATCGGCAAACTTCCCCAAAAAGTACCTATCTTTTAAAATGTAAAGTCCCTACTTTTGATTACAAAACTAGGGACTTTTGATTTCAAAACATATATGTTTTTACAGAGGATGAACTATAGCTTCTTACTCCTCCAATTACCTTTCCACAAATAGAAGAATGCAATAAACAGCATCCCATTATAAACATGTTCCGTTGTCCAGCAAACCGCAACATCGGCATGTAACCAGACACCGACCAGGAACGTATAGGATACATAGACTAAAATACTTGCCATATCGATCCATAATGCAACCTGTGTATTCCCGGTTCCCGAAACGCTGAAGAAATAAATAAAAGCAGGAACCGCCAATATATAGGAAGAAAGCATGACCCAAAGGGACGGAACAGAACTTTGTATCAAGTCCGGATTATCCGTATAAATACGCAGTACCAAATCCGGAAATAAAGCGATCAATATCCCTAACGGCAACACAAAAAAGTAACAAAGCCTTATCATCCGCCCACACAATCCCATCACCTGGTCCGACTTGCCGGAACCGATCAGGTTACTCACCAGTGAACTCGACGTGGAAGCAAACGCATTGACAAACATAAACAGGAAAGACGAGATACTCCGTACTACATTCGTGATAGCCAGCGGACGTTCCCCCTGATGCTCCATCACTACAAAAAAGATAAACCAACCGATAAACGCGATACCATGTTGCACCATTATCCAGATCGATACATTCAATATTTGTTTCAACATCCGGAAATCAATTCCGGTAAAACTAAACATTCCATACTTCTTATAATCGATCTTCTTCCAGGTATAAATGATAAAGAACAACACCGACACCGCCTCAGAAATAGAAGAAGCGATCGCCGCCCCAGCAATCCCTAAAGCCGGGAAACCGAACTTACCGAATATCAGGATATAATTCAGCACCACATTCGTCAGCACCATCACGACAGAGTTGGCCGTCAGTATCTTAGTCTTGGTGATACCGACATAAAACGCCCTGAACATCACCGCTATGAACGAGAAGAAGAACCCATAGACACGCCAATCGATATAACTCATGGTCGCCTGGTAAACCTCATCCGAGCCGATCAGCTTCCGAAGAATCACCGGTGAATAGAAATGGGAAACCGTAAATAAGGTGGCAGCAAGTAATAACAGGAAAAGTGCTCCCTGCATGAAAACCGGTCCGATCCGGGTATAATCCTGTGCTCCGTTGCGCCGGGCAATCAGGACCTGTGCTCCGACACTAAAACCGAATCCCAGCATATAAATAACCAGATAATAAACTCCCGCCAGTGCCGAAGCTCCCAGCTCAACCTCTCCTACCCGGCCCAGATAAGCCGTATCGGTCAACCCGATCATATGCTCCATCAGCAAACTGATGAGTACAGGATAGGTAATCTGCCAAATTTGTTTATTCGTAAATTGCATAATGGATATTCAAAAAGGGATGCAAAGGTAGTAATAAGAAGTTTTCCATACAATATAACCGTTAATTATCCGTTTATCATTTTGTCACTACTATATCATCTAATTCGGATTACTATACCGGATATTTGAAAATAGTATACCGGGTAATATTTTTTAACGTATTAAAAAGACAGAGAAATCAGTCAATACATAACATAAAGACAAAAACGATGAACTTCAAAATACTTCTGACATTCCTTATGACCATCGGCTTTTGCAGCTGTAACGGACAAAATACAAATGCAAACAATATCACGACAGCCACTCCGATGCCGATCAACCGGTTCGACAAAGCATTGTTCCAGCTAATAAACTCCGACGATACGACGCTCAACCAACAGCTATTGAATCAATATCCGCTGATGACAGAGATTCTGGGTAAAGGTATCCTGAATATGCAATCGCCGGAAATGCCCGGCTTTTTCAATAAACTGGAAAACTTTTATTCCGAACCAACCCTGAAAAATCTTTATGCGGATGCAATCAAAAAATATGATTCGGTCACAGAGACAGAGCAATCGCTCGGCAACGCATTCGCCTGGATACAGGATAAATTCCCGACTATGCAAATTCCGGCTTTGTACATGCACGTTTCCGGATTCAACCAGAACGTATTGGTCGGCGACAGTCTGTTATCACTCTCCATCGACAAATATATGGGAGAAGATTATCCGTTGTATCAGGACTTTTTCTATGACTATCAACGCCGTAAGATGCAACCCTCACATGTGGTTCCCGATTACATCGCCGGCTGGCTGATGTCCGAATACCCATTTAACGGCAATGAAAATGTATTGCTCGACCGGATGATCTATGAAGGCAAAATAAAATACCTGGTTTTATCAGCATTACCGGAGATGACTCCGGCCGCTTTGTTCGGTTATACAGACGAGGCCTGGGAATGGTGCAAAAATAACGAAGCCAATATATGGAAAGCCATTGTCGAACGGAAACATTTATATACACCGGACCAGATGAACACCATGAAATATTTCGAAGACATGCCTGCCCAATTCCTGACAAGCGATGCTCCCGGAAATATCGGCAGCTGGGTCGGACTGCAAATCATCGAACAGTACATAAAAGAAACAAATACAACTCCCGAAGCATTGATGAAAAACGATAATGCACAGGAAATACTGGCTGCATCAAAATACAAGGGAGGATAAATATATAACCGACGAATCAACTATATTCAACCGAATTACTTATATTTGCACAGAACTGTTAAATACACATCCGGATGAAAAATACGAAAGAACTTGTATTAGCTAAAATTAAAGAGACACTTCTTCAAGTGGCTCCCGGTGCCAAAGTAATTCTTTTCGGTTCACGAGCCAGGAATGATGCCCGTTCAGACTCCGATTGGGACATCCTTATATTAGTCGACAAAAACAAATTGGACCCAGACGATTTCGACCGTATCTCTTATCCTTTGTACGAACTAGGTTGGAAAATTAACGAAATGATAAGTCCCAAACTTTATACGATTAACGACTGGCTGAAACGCAGCTTCACTCCGTTTTATAAAAATGTAGAAAAAGAAGGGATTGTGTTATGACTGTTTGAAATGAGACAATCCGGCGATTATGACGATCTTTATGATCTGACTGCCGACGATGTAGAACGATATATCGAACCAACCCGTGAATTTCTGAAGTCACTCGAAAAGCTGATAAAGACTGCCTAAAAAAAAACCGCCCTATCCTCGCGGACAAGACGGATAACCTAATCTAACTTAATTCTAATACCATGAAAAACACTATATCTTAATAACAGGAGTTGATGAAAAAAGTTCAACTGACCTGTTTATTTTAATTTCTTTCACAAAATAAAGATCGTGTGAGACCAACAACACAGTACCTTTATAGTCCTTGATTGCTGTTGTTATTATATTAACACTCTGAATATCCAAATTGTTCGTCGGTTCATCCAAAACAAAGATATCCGGCGTACTATTACTGACCATCAGACAGCAGATAGCCAACCGCATTTTCTCTCCACCGCTTAATTTTGAACAACTTTTATCCCAGGTCCCGACCGGGAAAAGGAAACGGCTCAAAATCATTTTTAACTCATGTTCAGGTTTGGCAAACAGATTATACTTCTCTAATTGCTCAAACACAGTCAGGTTAGGCAACACAATCGAATATTCCTGATCGATATAAACATACTTGAAATCGGCACGATCAACAGAGCCTTCTACAGGTTGCAGTTCTCCCAGGATCAGCTTCAGCAAGGTTGTCTTTCCTGAACCATTGTTACCGCCGAACCGGATACGGTCGCCACTTCTGATCTGCAAGTTTAGTGGTTCGGACCATAAACGGTTCACGCCATAGCCAAAGTTCATATCCTTAACAGTCACCAGTATTTTACCGGTATGAAGATTCGGTGAATTAAAATCCGTTTTCATCTGCCGCATATCCGGCAAAGCGGTCTGGATATCCGTAATGGAGGAACTGAGCGAACTCATTTTCTCATCATGCACATCCTTCAACTTAACCGCACTCTGTTCTGCGTGCTGTTTCATAGCCCCCATCATTATACGGGGAATACCTTTCTTTATGGCTGCTTTCTCTCCTCTTACACTCGATTTATTTTTTCTTTCAAGCGCCTCCCTGGCTATTTTCTTTGCCTGGCGCAACTCTTTTTCTTTTTCACTCAACTGATTCTGCAAGGCTGCCAGTGCGATCTCTTTCTGCTCCTTATAAAAATCGTAATTGCCACCGTACAATGTGATCTTACTTCTGTCGAGTTCACAAGTGTAAGGCAACAAATTAAGCAATGTTCTGTCATGGCTCACAATAAGGATAGTGGCACGGCTCGACCTGATAAAGTCATAGAGTTTGTCCCTGCTTCCGGTATCCAGATGATTGGTCGGTTCGTCCATCAGGATAATTTCAGGGGAATGTATCTGTATGCCCGACAAATATACTTTTGTCTTTTCGCCACCACTCAGCGTATTCATCGTCTGGTCCAGCCGGATATGCTCCAATCCCCAAAAAGAAAGAGCGGCCAGGCTTCGTTCTTCGATATTCCAGTCATCATCCAGAATCGTAAAGTTCTCTACCGAGGCATCTCCGGCAATGATAGCATGCAATGCCTTGATTTTAGCCTCAACCTGCAAGGCCTGCACTACGGTTAATTCATCGTATTGCCCGAAATGCTGGGGCACATAATAGGGTTTGGAGGAACAAACGACTTCACCCGAAGAGGGCTTCAGGCTACCTTCCATAATCCGCAATAAGGTAGATTTGCCGGACCCGTTATTTCCGACCAATGAAACTTGTTCTCCTTTATTTACCGTCAAACTGATATCTCTGAATAGTGGTTCTTTATCCGCATGGATATAGCAAAGCTGTTGTACTGATATGCACATAGTCTATCTGCTTTAAAAATGTTAGAAACTAAAATTTGGAAATAAAAAAAGCGCCAGGAATAAGCGCATGAAATAGCCGGGATGGTTATACAGAAATCGGTTCAACAGAGATTGAACCTTTTAAATTATATGTTCTGAAACCGGCTTACTTAGATATTTTCATCGGAGGTATTTATAATGTGATGGGGCAAAGATAGGTATTTCCCGGAATAAACACACAAATATTTGACTAAAAAATGAACAGGCATCGGCTAAGCAACGGATAACTACCCATCCGGTCACGGGTAGTTATCCGTCTAGAAAGAATAATTATCAGCTGTTTTTTACATTTCTCATCACCCTTTCGATTGCATCGTCCATTTGGGCGATCGATTCCAGGCCGAGTGTCATGCAATGCAGATTGCTTTCTGTGACGGCAAAATGTATCGAATGTTCGCGTTCTTCATCAGTAACATGTTTTCCTTCACCGAAAATCTTCATACCCATAATACCTTTCCCGTTTTCCCGGGCTTTGCCCAGGAGGGCGTTTACATCTTCCGGAGTACCGTCCATATGGCTTTGGAATGGGTTCAGGCGGGCCAGGATAATGTCGCACCACGGATTTTGAGCGGCTTCAGCCATTGCATCCCAGTTATGGCAAGAAATACCGACGGCTTTTACGATGCCTTCCTCCTTTGCTTTGGCAAGCCCTTCCATATAAAATTTACGCGTTTCCGGCCAATTGCCGTCAGTCATACAATGCATCAGCAGGATATCGAAATACTCGGTACCGGCTTCCTGCCGGAAGCGGTCGAGCGTTTTCCGGACCGGTTCCCTTTTCTCCGAACCCTCATCATACGTCCACATCTTTGTCATCAGGGTGACCTTTTCACGGGGTAACTCCTTCAAGGCTTTACCGACAAAAGGTTGTGAACCGTACATATCGGCCATATCGAAAAAGCGAAGTCCGCGTTCATAGCCATGATGAGCCAGTTTCACAAAATTATCCAACCCGATACGGGTTTGGTTGGATTCATAGTTCCAGCCTTTCGTTCCGGTCCCCAAAGCGATCCGTGAGACTTCCAGTCCGGTATTTCCCAGCTTTACTTTATCGACCAACATATCTGGAGGAAGCACTCGCTGTATATCAGCCCATCCCACCTGCGCCAGAGACAATCCGGCTACTCCGGCAACACCTGTCCGGATAAATTTTCTTCTGTTCATCATTTCTACGTTGCTCATGGTAAAAGAATATTGAGTATTATGTTCGTGAATACGGATTAAGTCTTCCACAAAAATAATACTATTCACTTAAAAGCCAATATTTTCTATCCTTTTATCCGGAGGTATCCGTTAAATATATATCCGATCATCTATATCTATCAGCCGATAGATAAAATGAATAGGAAAATATCATCCCATCCCCTCTGATTTCTTTATATTTGCTTAGATAGATTCTCTATAAAAACATAACAAAAAGAAGATTATGAACAGATTATTTTACATGATATTGTGTATATTGATTTCCACCGGCATGGCAGTCGGTCAATCATCCGGCGATAATCAAGGAATTACAATGAAGGGAAAACCAGTCACCTTGCTGGGTACAAAAGCCTATATCGGAGAGATGGCTCCTGATTTCACCGGGATAGACAGTAATATGAAAGAAGTGAAGTTGTCCGATTTCAAAGGGAAAGTCGTTGTTCTATCCGTTTTTCCTTCCGTCGACACCAAAGTCTGTGCCGCCCAGACAAGAAGATTTAATGAAGAGGCCTCCGGTTTAGGGAAAGATGTGGTTGTCCTGACGCTATCCAAAGACCTTCCTTTTGCATTGGAACGTTTTTGTGCGGCAGAAGGGATCGACCGTATTTATACCTTGTCGGATTACAGGGAAAGCGAGTTTGGAATGAATTATGGCTTCCTGATAAAAGAGAATAAGTTGCTTGCCCGCGGCGTAGTAGTAATTGACAAAGATGGCAAAATAACGTATGTACAGTATGTGAAAGATATTAGCCAGGAACCGGATTACAAAGCTGCAATTGCAGCTGTAAAGCAAGCGAAGTAAAGAATGTAAGAAGGACTATCTCGTACCCGTGTTTGACACAGGGACAAGATAGTTCACATTTGATAAATTCCGAACTTACCCCTCTTTCAAAACCACCAGTACCTTCATCGGTCCATGGGCTCCCAGCACCAGGGCCTGTTCGATGTCGGCTGTTTTGGACGGGCCGGAGACAAAGAAGCCGTATTTATAATCGGTACCTTCCAGCTGCCGGTAGGCTTCATGCATGTTATTGACTAAAGCATCTTTATTGATAATGATTACCAGGGCTGTCGGAATAAAGTAGAGTGCTTTGAACTTCACCTGCTGCGTAATCCAGACAGCTCCGTTCTCCGCCACCCCGAAACAGCCTTCCACAATGGCCAGGTCGGTATCGTTCAATTTCCTGGGATCGGAAAGAGAATCCGGATTGAAGGTGGCAACGGTTATTCCGGGCAGATTCGAACCGATACGTTTTGCCTCCGGGAAATGCCGGCGGATCAATTCATTGATGTCGTCACCCGGCTGCCATACGACAGCCTGACCGCCGGCTGCTTCCAGCGAGTCGGAGAACTGTTTGAGTTTGTCTGCATAAGTGATTGCATCCAACGTGATTTCCGGTTTTTCGTAACGCGTCCCGGTATGGCTGCGGATACGGGATAATATATCATCTTTTGTACTCATCTTATTTTACTTTATTTTTCTTCCACATATCATTGAACGACTCTTTGGCAAATGCCGGCATCTCACGTCCTTTTCCCCAGGCATTCAAACCATTGTATATCATAAAACGAGGCATTTTATTCACCAACGGAGCGAATTTCAGCGCCGTATTAAATAAAGCCGGACGTTCCATCAGGAACTTCATGCCCCCCGACATTATTTTCTTTTCCGAACTGGCCTTACCGATCTTATCCAGATCCTGACGCCAACGATAAATCTGTTCACCCAGGTCGATCTTCACCGGACAGACATTCGAACAGGACAGGCATAAAGAACAGGCAGACACATTATCGGAGTACTCTTCCGGATTCTTCAGCATGCCCAGGTTGATACCGATCGGACCGGGTATAAAATAGGTATAGGAATACCCGCCACTCCGGCGATATACCGGACAGGTATTCATACATTCCCCGCAACGGATACAATTTAATGTACGGATATGGTCGGGCTTTGCCAGGATATCGCTGCGTCCGTTATCTACAATTATAAGATGGAACTCACCGCCATCCTGCGGTTTACGGTAATGGGAAGTATAAGAGGTAATCGGTTGCCCTGTACCGGAGCGGGCCAGCAGACGGGTAAAGACACCCAGCGCCTCCTGGTCGGGAACGATCTTCTCCATTCCGAACGTGGCAATATGGACTTTAGGGAACGAAGTACCCATATCCGCATTTCCTTCATTGGTACAAACCACAATCTCACCGGTCGAAGCAACAGCAAAATTAGCTCCCGTCATGGCTACATCAGCCGTCAGGAACTTTTCGCGCATATTTTTACGGACTGCATGCGTCAGATAGGTAGGATCAGAATTACCCTTTTCCGTCCCCAGCACACGCTCCATCATCTCACCCACTTCCTGACGTTTGATATGGATGGCTGGCATCACGATATGGCTCGGATGAAGGTGCATCCACTGAAGGATACGTTCGCCGAGATCACTCTCGATGATATCATACCCCTTCCCGAACAGATACTCATTCATACCGCACTCTTCCGTCAACATGGATTTACTCTTGATCAATGTATGGGCATTATGCTGCTGAAGAATCCTTTCGACGATCTCATTATGCTCCGCCGCATCTTTCGCCCAATGGACAATTGCCCCATTGGCTATGGCATTCTTCTCAAACTCTTCCAGCAGTGTATCCAAATGGCTGTTGGAGTAGAGTTTTATATCGCAGGCCAATTCGCGTAAACGTTCCCATTCGGGCAGCGAATGACTCATTTTGTCTCTTTTGGCACGGACCATCCAAAGGGTTTCGTCGTGCCAGGCTTCCTGTTTCCTGTTAGCAATGAAACGGGCAGCAGCTATAGAATGTTTCGTGCTCATAATCCAGCGGCTAATATTTGAGTGATATGAATCGTTTGGATCGGCAGATGTTCCCGTTCGATCACACTTTGCATGTGCATCAGGCAAGAACTGTCGGCTCCGGTGATAAACTCGGCTCCGGTACTCATATGATCCTTTACTTTATCGTGTCCCATGCAAACCGAGACTTCCGGTTCTTCGACAGCGAACATGCCACCGAAACCACAGCATTCGTCGATACGCTTCGGTTCCAGCACCTCAATGCCCTCCACCAGCTTCAACAAGTCGCGCAGCTTGGAGAAATAAGGGATATTCATTTCGCTCGGAGAAGACAAATGCAGTTCGCGCACGCCGTGGCAACTGTTATGTATACTCACCTTATGGGGGAAAACGGCCGGCAGCTTTTCCGGTTTCACGATATCGTGGAGGAACTCACAGATATCGTATATCTTGCCGCTGTTCAGGCAAGCATGCCCTCCGGACTTCAGTATGCCCGGATGGTTTTCTTTCACGAAAGCTACGCAACTGGCCGAGGGGCCGACCACATAATCGTATTGCCGGAACAGTTCTTCCATACGCAGGGCCAGTTTCAACGATTCGTTTTCGAAACCCGCATTTGCCATCGGCTGGCCGCAGCAGGTCTGGTCTAAAGGATAGTCGACATCCAGTCCCAAATGCTTTAAGAGTTTGTAAGAGGCTACGCCAACCTCGGGATACACCGCGTTGATATAACACGGGATAAATAGTCCTATCTTCATATTGGTTGAATTATTACATGAGTATAACTATTCCGATTTAGAATATGTTTCACAACTGTGTACAAAAGTAAAATTTACTTTTTAACTTCTCCGCTCTGATTGTGTAACTTTATTTAATGAAAACAAAAATACCCCTCAGCCATTACAACTAAGGGGTATTTAGGTTTTAGACAACAACCGAATCTACTTCCAGAAATATAGTAAACACACATTTCTTTTCATGATCTATTCATTTTTAGTTTTTACTGATAAGACAACACATCTAATAAAAACCCCTATTCCACTAAACAAAAAAGTGTGCCCGGACTAAATGAGCCGGACACACTTTACATCGGTAAAATCTATGTTCTTTACTTATATTCCTGCCAGCTCTTGATCTCTATATCGTCTATAGACAAGGTACAGAATGCTTCGATAAAGGCACTTGCCAAGCGAGCATTCGTGATCAGAGGGACATTCAGGTCGGTTGCGGCACGGCGGATCTTATAACCGTTGTCCAGCTCTCCGGCGGAAAGGTCGCGCGGGATATTGACCACCATGTCGATCTTCTTTTCGTGGAGCATGGTGAGTGCCTGCGGCTGTTTGCCTTCTTCACTCGGCCAGTAGACCAAGGTACTCGGGATATTGTTTTCTTCCAGGAAGCGGTGTGTTCCGCCGGTAGCGAACAGGCTGTATCCTTTGCGGGCAAGCATCTTCGCTGCATCCAGCATGGCCACTTTCTGTTTCGGTGTTCCGGTCGAGAGCAGGATATTCTTTGCCGGGATACGCTGTCCGACCGACAACATACTGGTCAGCACTGCTTCTGAAAGATCATCGCCAAGGCAACCTACTTCACCGGTCGATGCCATATCCACACCCAGCACCGGGTCGGCTTTCTGCAAGCGGTTGAAGGAGAACTGCGAAGCTTTGATACCTACATAATCGAGGTCGAACGCATTCTTATGCGGCTTTTCGACAGGCAAGCCCAGCATGATACGGGTAGCCAGTTCGATAAAGTTTATCTTTAACACCTTGCTCACGAAGGGGAAACTACGAGAAGCACGGAGGTTACATTCGATTACCTTGATCTCGTTACCCTTCGCCAGATACTGGATATTGAACGGGCCGGAGATATTCAGCTCCTTCGCGATCTGCTTGCTGATGCGTTTGATGCGGCGCACCGTTTCCACATACAGTTTCTGTGCCGGGAACTGGATCGTCGCATCACCGGAATGCACGCCGGCAAACTCGATATGTTCGCTGATGGCATACATCACGATCTCGCCATGATCGGCCACCGCATCCATCTCTACTTCTTTCGCATGTTCGATGAACTGGCTCACTACGACCGGATGCTTCTTGCTGACGTTGGCCGCCAGTTGAAGGAAGCGTTCCAGCTCTTCCTGGTTGGAGCAAACATTCATCGCCGCACCACTCAGCACGTAACTCGGGCGAACCAATACCGGGAAACCTACCTCCTCTACGAATGTATTGATATCATCCATAGAAGAAAGCTCTTTCCAACGCGGCTGGTCTACTCCGATGCGGTCGAGCATGGCGGAGAACTTCTCGCGGTCTTCGGCATTGTCGATACTCTTCGCGGATGTTCCGAGGATATTTACATGCTGTTCGTCCAGGCGCATCGCCAGGTTGTTCGGTATCTGTCCTCCGGTAGAGACGATCACGCCGTGCGGATTTTCGAGTTCGAGGATGTCCATCACGCGTTCGAAGGTCAGTTCGTCGAAGTAGAGACGGTCGCACATATCGTAATCGGTCGAAACCGTTTCAGGGTTATAGTTGATCATCACCGAGCGCCAACCCTCCTTGCGAATCGTGTTCAGCGCCTGCACGCCGCACCAGTCGAACTCTACCGAGCTACCGATACGGTAAGCACCCGAACCGAGCACCACAATCGAACGTTTGTCGCCCAGATATTGCACATCGTTTTCCGTTCCGCTGTAGGTCAGATACAGGTAGTTGGTCTGTGCCGGATATTCGGCGGCGAGAGTATCGATCTGTTTCACTACCGGAAGGATGCCACGATATTTACGATCCTGACGCACCTGCAGGATGGCTCTTTCGCCGTCTTCCATTTTATCTTTGAAGATGGCGCGGGCAATCTGGAAGTCAGAGAAACCCTGCACTTTGGCCAGACGGAACAGGTCGTCGGGTATATCGGTTATCTTGCTGAAGCTTTCCAGGGCCCCGGCTGTCTGGATGATATTATATAGTTTCTGAAGGAACCATTTGTCGATCTTTGTCAGGGCGTGGATCTGGTCGATCGTGTAACCAGCGCGGAAGGCCTTGCTGATGACGAAGATACGGCGGTCGGTCGGCTCGTTCAACGCCTTGTCGATATCGGGAATGACCAGTTCTTTGTTTTCCACGAAGCCGTGCATACCCTGGCCGATCATGCGGAGACCTTTCTGGATCGCCTCTTCGAAAGTACGTCCGATCGCCATCACCTCTCCTACCGACTTCATGCTTGAACCCAGTTCGCGGGCTACACCGTGGAACTTACCCAAGTCCCAGCGCGGTATCTTACATACCACATAGTCGAGTGCCGGTTCAAAGAAAGCGCTGGTCGTTTTCGTTACCGAGTTCTTCAGGTCGAACAGGCCGTAACCCAGACCTAATTTGGCTGCCACGAAAGCCAACGGATAACCGGTTGCTTTCGACGCCAGAGCGGAAGAACGGCTCAGGCGGGCATTGACTTCGATCACCCGGTAGTCTTCCGATTCGGGGTCGTAGGCATACTGCACGTTACATTCTCCCACAATTCCGATATGGCGGATAATGCGGATCGCCAGTTCACGCAGTTTATGATAGTCCGTGTTGCTCAATGTCTGTGACGGGGCGATCACGATAGACTCGCCGGTATGGATGCCCAGCGGGTCGAAGTTCTCCATGTTACATACCGTGATACAGTTGTCGAAGCGGTCGCGGACCACCTCGTATTCCACTTCCTTCCAGCCTTTCAGGCTCTTCTCCACCAATACCTGGGGAGAGAAAGAGAAGGCTTTTTCGACCAGCACGTCCAGTTCTTCTTCATTGTCGCAGAAGCCTGAACCCAGGCCACCCAACGCATAAGCAGCACGCACGATCACCGGATAACCCAGCTCGGCAGCGGCACGACGGGCATCGGCAGCGTTCTCCACCGCTTCGCTCTTAATGGTCTTTACATCGATCTCGTCCAGTTTGCGGACAAACAGTTCGCGGTCTTCCGTATCCATGATGGCCTGTACCGGAGTCCCCAATACACGGACATTATATTTTTCCAGTACGCCGCTCTGGTAAAGCGCCACACCGCAGTTGAGCGCCGTCTGTCCGCCGAATGCCAGCAGAATACCTTCGGGGCGTTCCTTTTCGATCACCTTTTCCACAAAGAAAGGAGTGACGGGCAGGAAATAAACCGTGTCCGCAACCCCTTCCGAAGTCTGTACCGTTGCAATGTTCGGGTTGATAAGCACCGTCTGGATGCCCTCTTCCTTGATGGCTTTCAATGCCTGGCTGCCTGAATAGTCGAACTCGCCCGCCTCACCGATCTTGAGGGCGCCCGAACCTAATATCAGGACTTTCTTTATATCTTCTTTCATCTTTCAATTTTCGTTTTATTGTAACAACATTTTTCATGGGATGCTTGAAGCCTCGTTCAAGCGACCGTTGAAGCCCCGTTCAAGCATGCCTTGAAAAAAGCCTCCGGAAAAACTCACAACAGGTCTACAAATTTATCGAACATAAACTCCGTATCCGTCGGCCCACTACATGCCTCGGGATGGAACTGCGAGGAGAAGAAAGGTTTCGTTTTATGTTTGATACCTTCGTTCGTGCCGTCGTTCATATTGATGAAGAGCGGTTCCCAGTCGGCACCCAGCGTCGTGTTATCCACCGCGTATCCATGATTCTGCGAGGTGATGAAGCATTTCTCCGTCCCTACCATGCGGACCGGCTGGTTATGGCTACGGTGTCCGTATTTCAGTTTGTAGATGGAGGCGCCTCCGGCTTTTGCCAGCAATTGGTTACCCATGCAGATACCGCAGATCGGTTTGTCTCCGGAGAGCGCTTTGCGGATATTCTGAACGGCCGCATCGCAGGTATCCGGGTCGCCGGGACCGTTGCTGATGAACAGGCCGTCGTATTCCAGCGTATTGAAATCGTAATCCCAGGGCACGCGGATAACCGTCACATTGCGTTTCAGCAGGCAGCGGATGATGTTATGTTTCACCCCGCAATCCACCAGGACAACCCGCTTTTTACCTTCGCCTTCTCCATAAGTAATCACTTCCTTACAGGACACTTTATCTACATAATTCACATTCGCGTACTCTCCGAAATCGGTTGCTTCGGCTTTTTCCCCGCCAATCACGATCTTTCCCATCATCACGCCATGTTCGCGCAATTTCTTGGTCAGGGCACGTGTATCGATCCCATAAATTCCGGGAATACCTTCTTCTTTCAACCAGCTACCCAAACTCCCGACAGCATTCCAATGACTATACTCACGACTGTAATCGCTTACAATGATGGCGTCGGCATGTATCTTTTCACTCTCCATGAAAGTGGCAATTCCATCCGCCCCGAATGTACGGGCAGGTACACCGTAATTTCCTACCAGCGGATAAGTTAACACCATCAGCTGACCGGCATAGGAAGGGTCGGTCAGGCTTTCCGGATAACCTGTCATGGCAGTGTTGAACACTACTTCGCCGGTTACCTCTTTTTCACAGCCAAAAGAAAAGCCGCGAAAAACAGTCCCGTCGTCTAAGATCAAAGTTGCTGTTTTCTCTGTTTGCATATAATCTGTATCTTGTGTCATTTGACTAAATATTCTTCTTCCATATAATGTATGAAGGCATTGTTCACCATGCGTGCACCGCCCTGAGTCGGATAATCGCCGGAGAAGTACCAGTCTCCCGGATGGTTCGGACAAGAAGCGTGCAGACCTTCCAACGTCTGATAAACGATCTCCACTTTGGCGCGTGTACCGGCCGGTGTAAGCAGGTCGACCATCTTGGCGGATATTTCCTCGTCGGTAAACGGCGCATAAATCTCCTTCACATAGTTGACGATCGGACCTTCCTCCTTCGCCTGTTGCTTCTTGGCTTTCCAGTATGCCTCGGTGATAACGGATTCCATGCCCCGTTCCTTCAGCAAAGCGACTGCGGCCTTGAAAGCGATAAACTCGTTCATCCGCGACATGTCGATACCGTAATAATCCGGATAACGTACCTGCGGAGAGGAAGACACGATCACGATCTTCCGCGGATGCAGGCGGTCCAGGATACCGATAATACTTTGTTTCAGGGTTGTTCCGCGAACAATGCTATCATCTATTACAACCAGATTATCAACGAATGGTTCGATACTTCCGTAAGTTATATCGTACACATGGGCGGCCAGGTCGTTACGGCTGTTGCCTTCGGCGATAAAGGTACGCAACTTTATGTCTTTAATCGCTACTTTTTCGGCACGGACACGCATGGAAAGTATCTGGTCGAGTTCTTCTTCCTGAAGTAGGTGGCTGCGGTCGGCAATCCACTCTTTCTTCAGCTTGTTCAGGTAGTTGTTCAACCCCTCCTGCATTCCAAAATAAGCGACCTCCGCCGTATTGGGGATGAAGGAGAAGACTGTATGTTTGATGTCGTAATCGACAGCTTTCAATATCGGGTGCACCAGATTCTCCCCCAGCTTCTTCCGTTCGCGGTAAATATCCACATCGCTGCCCCGGGAGAAGTAGATACGTTCGAACGAACAGGCTTTATTCTCTTCCGGCTCCACGATCTGCGAAGTACGGAAACGGCCGTCTTTGCTGATAAACATCGCTTCTCCACGCTGCAACTCCTTTATATCCCCGGCTTGCACGTTCATTGCCGTCTGGATCACCGGACGTTCGGAGGCCAGCACCACGATCTCGTCGTCGGCATAATAAAAAGCCGGACGGATGCCCCAGGGATCGCGCACGCTGAACGACTCGCCGCTACCGGTCAAGCCACAAATCACAAACCCGCCGTCCCAGGTCGGTACGCAACGTTTCAACACATTCGACAGGTCCATATGTCCTTCGATCGCATGTGTAATATCCATGCCCCGCAATCCTTCTTCTTCATATTTCCGGTACAAACGCTCCACTTCCCTGTCCAGACGGTGTCCCATCTGTTCGAGCATGATATAGGTATCGGCATATTTGCGCGGATGCTGTCCGATAGCTGTAATTTCTTTGAAAATGTCGTTTACGTTTGTGAGGTTGAAATTTCCGCAAAGAGCGAGGTTCTTGGCTCTCCAGTTGTTGCGGCGTAAAAAAGGATGGACGTAGGAAATACCGGACTTACCGGTCGTGCTGTAACGGAGGTGCCCCATATAAAGTTCTCCGGCGAAAGGAAGGTTTGCTTTAGCGAAAAGCGGATCGTTTAATTTACCGGGTGGTAAATCTTTGTAATGATCGTGAACGGCGGCGAATATCTCGGTTATAGCTCCTGTTCCCAACGCTCTTTCCCGAAACATATATTCTTCACCGGGGCTTGCTTCTAACTTCACGCAGGCTAAACCGGCTCCTTCCTGTCCGCGGTTATGCTGCTTTTCCATCAGTAAGTAGAGTTTATTCAGGCCGTACATCCAGGTACCATACTTTTGATGATAATACTCTAAAGGCTTTAGTAACCGGACCATGGCGACTCCACACTCATGTTTAAGTTGTTCCATCTGGTTATATCTTGTTTATTTCAACTGCAAAGATACGCACTTTATCAAACACAATGTTCATATTAATGCAAAATAATTGACATATTAATAGAAATAATCATTTTATCCGGCATTTGGTTAAATTATTATATATTTCCGCATTGTTTCGATAAAGTTACAAATACAAAGCCATATAAAGAGATAGAACTATAATTTATAAGAAAAAAGTAAATTATAGTGATATATTTACTATGCTAAGAAAGAACAAGCCAGAATCGTTTGTTGTTTTGTTACACCTTCAACAACTTATAAATCTTCATTAATTAATCGTTCTATGATATCGATAAAGACAACGGCTTTCGGATAGAGCTCTCTCACTTTATCTTCATTCATCATAATGAAATCATCGTAATCGCCGGACTGCCGGTTTGCATACAGATTGGAATAAAATTTCGACTGTTCTTTATCTATCTGTCCAGTCAAGACAAATTCCTTACTGAAGGCTTGTCGTATGCCGGAATGGGTTTTAACACAAATACCATGTTTCAGTAACAAAGCGGCTACGGCATAATAGCAGGCATAATACATACGGCTTACAGTTGTATTCCAAAAGCCATGCTCTATAAGAACCGGCAATTCAATTAAAGTGTCTTTCGCGTTTTGTAAACGTAAAGAAACGAGTGCTCGTCTTTCTTCATCAGTCATAGTAATATTCCCTCCTTCATAACATTCTCATAAAATGGAGTGACAAGCCTTCCCCACAGCTTTTGAGAGTATACTATTGGGTTAATAATCACTCCTGTTTCAATCTCAATATCGTAAAGAGGATAAGTTATTCTCTCCTCATCTTCCAGCTTTATCTTGTCTTTATCCACTAATATCAGCAGGTCGATATCACTGTCGGGCCGTGCATCTCCACGCGCTTCGCTACCATAAAGTATGGCTTTGACACCTGGGGCCGAATGTCGAAGAACTTCGCGGATGCGGTTGACTATTTCAGGACGTTTCATAAGCTTATATATGTTGTTGATGGCAAATATACGGAATTATTGTTTTACAACAAATCTTCCCACTCTTTATCCGTCAGTGACTTCAGCGGATCGTTTTCCGAGATGAATGTTTCAGCCAGTTCGCTCTTGGATTCCTGGAGGTTGCGTATCTTCTCCTCGATCGTGTCGGCAGTAATAAAGCGGTAGACAAAGACTTGCTTTTCCTGTCCGATACGATGAGCACGGCTTTCCGCCTGCAACTCGGCTGCCGGATTCCACCAGGGATCGAGGATGAAAACATAATCGGCATCCGTCAGGTTTAGTCCTACCCCACCGGCTTTCAGGGAAATGAAAAAGGCGGAAACATCATTGCGGGTAGAGAAACGGGTAATTTCGCTTTCACGGTCGAGGGTACTTCCCGTTAACATCGCATATAGCCATTCACGCTCGGTGAAGGCATCCGCCAACAGTTTCAGATGTGTAACGAAAGACGAGAATATCAGCACCTTATGCCCTTCACTAACCAATGTTTCAAAAGCATCCAGCACCTGCTCCATCTTCCCCGAACCGCCTTCATAGTCCGCTAAAACCATGTGCGGATGATTCGCCAACTGGCGTAAACGGGTTATACCGTTCAATGCGACAAATGAGTTCTTATGGCGCTCCTGCAAAATCGTATTCCGCAGCGCATTCTTCTCTTTCTGGTAAACCTCCCGTTGTTCCGGTGTCATTTCACAATAAACCACCTCTTCCGTCAACGGGGGAAGTTCGGGAGCCACCTGTTGCTTGGTGCGCCTCAGAAAGAACGGACGGATAATCTGTTGCAAGCGTTTGCGGGCATTATCGTTTCCTTCCTTTGTTATCGGATGGATAAAATGTTTCCGGAATCCGTCCGCAGAACCCAGCAGACCGGGATTGATGAAGTTGAATTGTGCCCACAGATCTTTCAGCGAGTTTTCAATCGGCGTCCCGGTCAGCACCAGACGATGTTCACATTGCAGACGGACAACCGAATGGTATGTCATGGAAGCCGGGTTCTTTATATTCTGGCTTTCATCCAGTATTACATATGTAAAGCGATATTTCTCCAACAGTTCGATATCCCTCCGGAGAAGCCCGTAAGTAACCAATACAATATTATACCGGTCGAAACTCTTCCACGGTTCTTTCCTCTTTTGATCTCCCATATAAGTATAAACGCTCAATGTGCTGAACTTCCGGATCTCCCGTTTCCAGTTCGGCAACAAAGAGGTCGGCACAACGACTAAAGAAGCGGGAACCGTCGTTTCCTCCTTCTCCTTTTTCACCTCTTCATACGGTATCTCACCGGGCATATCCATTCCGAAAAAGGAGAACTGCCCGCTGCTATCAACCGTTATATTTTGCGGAGCAGGAGAAGATAACACAACCGCTTTCGGTTCTTCCGGATCATAGATATGTTGCAACAGCGTAATCGTCTGCAACGTTTTTCCCAACCCCATATCATCCGCCAGGCAGCCGCCAAAGCCGTTGGCTGCCAGATGGACCAGCCAGGAAAAACCGTCCTGCTGATACGGACGCAAAACAGTCTTTATCTTCAAAGGAATAACAACCGATTCTTTCTGTACATACTCCTTCGAAACAGTATCCTCCTGTTCCAACGCGGAAACAACTCCCAGATGCATTTTACGAACCCTGATCTCTTCCAGTCTGTCATCACCGAAAGTAAACAGATCGCTATATTTCTCGAACCAGTCTTCAGGAAGTAAGGCGACCTGTCCGTCCGGCAGCACAAACTCCCTTTTTCCTTCCAGAATATGCTTCCTGAAACGGATAAAAGGGAACAGAAAATCCCCCATACGCACCGTAATGCGGATATCGAACCAGTCGGGAGAAGGAGAAATCTCCTGTGTCAGCGAAATTTCTCCCAGATAATACCGGAGAGACGTGTCCGTCTTCACAAAAGAAAAGCAAGACTCCAACTCTGCCTTATGCTGTTGCAGCCAGTCGATAAACGTATAACCGCCTGTTTCGACAACCCTGACAAACTGAACATCCGTTATCTGTTTGAAGCCCCATTTCTCCAGTAAGTTGATATAGATTTGTTCCAACTCCAAATCACGTGTATAATAATAGATGACAGGTTTTCCGTCGACCTTTTCCAACCGGGGATAAGTCAGCTGGCTTTTCTTTCCCGGCGAGAAATAACGGTCTCCATACCGGAAACGCAACTGAAGTGCCGGCTCGTCATTAATAGACCGCTCCACAGACAATTCAGGGATACAAGTTCTCCTTTCGTGAATAAGATCGAAGCCGGAAGAGGTGGCAGGATAATCGCAAATCAGGGGAAGCGCAACCATCTCCAGATACTTTTCAGCATCTGCCAGCGGCACTTCCACATATTTCCGGGTCAGAAACGGTGTAACTTTCGAAGCCTCAATCCGCTTGAAAACTAAGAGCCGATCATCCAACAAAAGGATAGCCGGTTTTGAAGACAAAACCATAAACTTTCTCTTTTTCTGTAAAGGGATCTCTTCTCCATCCATACGACAGACAGCTGAATAACGGAAAAAATGATCTGTTATCTCAAAGCGGAAAGAGATCTCCGCAATATTCCCAGAAAAACGCATCCGGTCATGTTCATAAAGCAGTTTCACACCGGGTTCTTTCATATATACCGGCAAATGATTCGCCTGCATCAACCGGACCATCTCCCTTATTTTCTTATCAATGAAAGGACGGAGTTGCTTCTTCAACATCTCCGCCGTCACCGAACTCAAAAAGCCGGCCACCGTCTGTTGCCTGGAATATACCTGCATCAGGTTCTTTTCGGAATAACTTTGCGCAATAGCAATTACCCGCTTCTCCATCTCAGACAACTCCGTATCGTTTCCCGCATGGGTAGCCTGTTCCTCCACACTGATCACATCCTGAGACACAGTTTTAGCAAAATAAGGAATAAGTAAAGGTCCCAAAACAGGATGGTTACTTAATGCAATGATTAATATATGGTTCGTGGACATCAACGGTTCTTTTTTATTAAAACTACAAAGTTACAAGAAAAACAAATAATCATACCTATAGTTCGAACCAAAGATATTTGATTATCTTTATCAGCCATAATCAATACAAACAAAATTATTATGTCATACTGCGAATACATAAAGACCACTACTGGTTGGGCTATTGATCTTAACAAGACATATCACGATGAAAAATATGGTTTCCCTATCGAAGATGATAATGAATTATTCGGCAGGCTCCTTCTGGAAATCAATCAGGCAGGTTTAAGCTGGTCGACCATACTCAAAAAAGAAACCGCTTTTCGTACAGCCTATGATAATTTCAATATCGAAACCATCGCAAACTATACGGAAACAGACGAAGCCAGGCTTTTAGCCGATCCCGGTATCATTCGGAACAGACTAAAAGTAAAAGCCGCCATCCACAATGCACAGGCCATTATGGAACTGAAAAATGAATACGGTTCATTTAAAAACTGGCTGGATCACCATCACCCTAAAACCAAGGATGAATGGACTAAACTATTCAAGAAAACATTCAAATTTACTGGTGGGGAGATCGTCAATGAATTTCTGCTAAGCACAGGCTATCTCGAAGGGGCGCATACGCCTGATTGTCCCATATATCAGAAAATATTGAAGGAGAGACCGGCATGGAATAGATAAGACACAGTGATTATCGTTCTTTATTTACTTCTTGTCTGAAAATCAAGAAGATACAATTCAAATAACAAAATACTAATCTTCTTTTGATTTTCAAGCAATGTTTATTATTACATTTGCATATAATGTTGAACCTAAATCATAGCTTTATGTTTACCGATACAATGACTTTGACTGAAATGCAAAAAGAGGTTGGAAAAGATTACGATCCTCTTTTTCGCCGTATATATCATTTTCAAGATGAAACACGTCGTTTCTTTTTGAAATCTAAAACTTTTCCTGTCTATAAAGTAATTAACTGGAAATCTTATGTAACTAATAACGAATGGACGGTTATTTTACTTGTCAGGGAAAAGAAATATGTCAATGAACCAGCAGTTGTCCCTTTCGCTAAATATCAGTCATATGGTATGGGAGTTGTTTATATGCGACCTATTACAGACAAGTCATTCTTCGTCATAAATTATACTCCCCATTTTTTCAGGCGATATCATGAGAGATACATTATTCCACAAAATTATAATATTACAGATACCGGAAAAAGAATTGAACATTTCTTTGTAAATAATTCGATACCTTCCTACGATTTCTCACCTGCCAAAAACAATTTCATCGGATATTATAATCAAGGCATCATTTTCGGAGAACATACAGATGACAGAACCGCTTTAAAAGCTAAGACTTTTGTATCACGAACAATGTTGTATAACGATCAAGCAAGCACAGACGATGAGATCTCATTCATAAGACAAGAAGTTGCCAACTCACCCGATTACCTTCGTGACAGAAACCAATTCTGGGGAGCTGAACGCTATGGCAAGCAGAGTTTGCACAGGGAGTTTTAATATTCCCCAAATAGAAAAAGGGATGAAATAAAAAAGATCGCCTCATTCTTCTTTTGAAGCGATCTCTTTTTAAAGTCAAAACTTGACTTTTTACATTTTCTTTGGTGTTGTTTCTTTCTGATCTTTCTTACAATTGCATTTTTCTGCTTTGCACCCTTTACTGTCAGCCTTGCCACATTCATCTTTACAAGCTGACATCATGGACTTATCGCACTTTTTGTCACATTTTTCCTTACATTTCTTATCACACTTCTTTCCACACTGTTCAGTCTTTGTACATTTCCGGTCTTTCTTGTCACTTTGTGCATTAACAAATGTTATTGCTCCGGTTGCTACCAGCATCATTACGCATACAATAATCTTTTTCATACAGAGTCTTTTTTTATTCTTACTTATTGGATTTATTCCTTTTTGCAAAGATCTATATATCAGACTTCAATATTATTGGCAATATTGCCTTTAAGATTATCAATTATCCCTTATTTGCCGGAAAGCAACAGGTGGACAGTAATAATCAAATCATTTATGACTTCATTCTCTCCTTGATTTTTCCCCAGGCATGTGTGTCGAACAGACAGCTACTCCGCATCGTATCATACATTTCTTTAAATCGGGACATCGGTATCATAAAACTTAAAATATCCGGTTCAAAATAAGGGCGTACAGAAGGATCGAAAAACCCGATGAAGGTACGTTTTCCTCCTCTCGCATTCTCAATAACGGCTTGTGTGACTACAGAGCAACAACCAGAACCGAATAGAGAGGTAACGGCATCCTCTGAATTATTATCGAAAAAGGCCCAGGTTGCCAAACCGGAAAGCATATCGGGTGTCGCCAAAAACAGGATACCTTCCAGATTGTCAAAGTTCTCGACTTTATCCATTCGGGCAAAATTCAGATAATCCATCTTTGCTCTCGGAACCTGCAACTCTTCCAAAAACTCAGAAACACCTTCGGGTGTTTGTTTATATTTTTCTTTTAAAGACACAAATCCGGGAATCCGTTCAGGCATCTCCGTAAAACCCGTATAGAATTTTCCGCCACCACAACCGATAGTTTCCACACTCAAACTAACCGTTTGTCCGGCTCTGACCTCTTTCATGCATTTGAATAAACATCCTCCGATTTTATCGACCGGGGTTACCGGTTGCTCCGAATACCAAAAGACAATAGGAAGATCGACTTTATCTCCGAAGGCTTCGCGATAGTTATTGAGAAATACTTGTATGCCCATGATACAGATGATTTATTGGTTTTGTCAAATATACGAAAAGATTCTATATGTTATGACTGCAAATATCAAAACAATCTGGTCGATAGCTATATTCACATTACTGGCATCCATTAAAGATACAGTTCTTATCATCCGGATGAAAAAGCAGGAATTAAACAGAAGAGTTCAATTTTCATTAGAATAATAGTATATTTGAACTGTTATTTTCAATATCAATCTAAAGACTACAGCCATGTACGAACTTCAGCAAGTTGGCGAAAAAAGCTACTACATAAATTCTCCGGCGAAAATCGGCATCTATCGGCAAAATGAGACAGATATTTATCTGATCGACAGTGGCAACGACAAAGAAGCCGCCAAGAAAATCATTAAAATTGCCGCACAACAAAACTGGACGATAAAAGGAATTGTCAATACCCATTCCAATGCTGACCATATCGGAGGGAATGCCTATTTGCAACAACAAGTCGGCTGCCCTGTCTTTGCAAATGGAATAGAGGCTGCTTTTACACAATATCCGATATTGGAGCCATCGTTTTTATATGGAGGATACCCTTGTAAGGACTTACGTAACAAGTTTCTGATGGCTAAAGAAAGTCAGACATTACCTTTTTCGGACAAGGATTTTCCCCAAGAGCTGGAAGTCATTCCCCTGCCCGGTCATTTTTTTGATATGGCGGGATTCCGTACTCCGGATGATACTGTTTTTCTGGCAGACTGTATCAGTAGTGAAAATACCCTCAACAAATATCAGGTTTCTTTCATTTATAATGTAGCCCAATATCTGGAAACACTTGATTTCGTTGAAAAAATCGAGGCGGCCTGTTTTGTTCCTTCACATGCGGAAATGACGGCAGACATCAAAGGGCTGGTTGCCATCAACCGAAACAAGATCTACGAGATTACCGATACCCTACTCGAAATCTGCTCCACCCCTCAAAATAGCGAAAACATCCTTCAGATGCTTTTCGACAAATACGAATTATCTATGAACTTTGAACAATACGTACTGGTAGGTAGTACTATCCGTTCCTATCTTTCCTGGCTCAAAGATCTCGGTAAATTATCCGTCAGTTTTGAGAATAACATGCTCCAATGGAAAAATATTCAATCATCAAATTAAATTCAACATCATGAAAATTATATCAATACGAGAGAATCCGGCCTATAAAGATATCGCTATCAACTATTTTCAAAGCAAATGGCCTTCCGTATACCCTGTGCTCTATGAAGATTCTATTAATCACAGTATAGATTCTCCGAATCCACTTCCTCAATAGTATCTATTGGAAAAGGATAATGAAATAATTGGTTGCGCCGGGCTGATCACCAATGATTTTATCAGCCGGATGGATTTGTATCCGTGGGTTTGTGCCGTATATATAGATGAAAACCACCGGGGACATTTTTACAGTACGCTTTTATTGGAGAAAGCCAAAGAAGATACGATTAAAGCCGGTTTTAGCAGATTATACCTCAGTACGGAACATATCGGATTCTGTGAAAAGCTGGGATTCAAATATATAGGTCAAGGTTACCATCCTTGGGAAGACGAATCACGCATCTATGAAATAGAGGTAAAAACATAATTCTACCGAATAACAATGATTATACTGAAACTTTTTCAGCATAAGTCATGCTTTGATTTTGAATAAATACATATATTTGCTTCTAATAAAAAATTATGTTTATGAGAAGCACGTATTTTATCATCACCCTCGCGATTTGCTTCTGCATGTCTCTCCATGCGGAAAACAAAGCAAATAATTACATGAAACAGGCTCAAAGTAGCCTGGAACAAAAGGACTTTACCAAAGCCCGTTATCTTTTTCTGCAAGCTTACAAAGCCTTCTCGAACGAAGGAGACTATACACAAGCCATCGATTGCGGAACAAAAGCGACGTACCTGTACTATCGCGAAAACTATTATCAGGAAGCATTCGAGCTTTGCAGGCAAATGACGCAGTTTCTTTTAACCGAAGAACAGAAAGCGCAAAAGACCTTCTACGACCAACGTTTCCAATTGACAAAAGAACGGTTGCAGATGTACATAAAACTCAAAAACGCGGCACAGGCACAGCTTCAACTCAACACGTTGGATAATCTGGTAAGCCAGGCAGGCAGCGAAAAACTCGCCGAAGACTTTTTATATACCCAGGCAAGTTATTATTATACATTCGGACAAAACGAACAGGGAGATGCCAGCTTCAGCAAACTCATCAACCAATATAAGGATAAAAAAGAGTACGACAAGGTAAGCGAATGTTACAAGCACCTGATCACAATAGCCCGCTCAGCCAATAACGCCCCGTTAATGGAACGTACTTACGAAAAATATATCGTCTGGACCGATTCCGTTAAAGCGCTAAATGCACAGGATGAACTGGGAGCATTGCAATTAAAGTATGACGACAGCCTGAAAACCATACAGGAAAAAGACGACAAACTATCAGGCAAACAATACATGATAGTAGGTCTTTGCACACTGGTTGTCATCCTTATCGCCGGATTGCTTTTCGTAGCATTCCTGTTATTACGCTTCATTGTGCTCAACAAAAAGCTGAAAAACATCATCCAGACAACCAACGAGCACAGCGAACAGCAGACCAAATTTATCCAAAGCATATCGGAGCAAATGAAACCGACTCTCGATAAGCTCAATGTATCGGCAGAAGAATTACGAGCCGAAGCAATCCTGACACGTGTAAATGCCTTGAAGCAATTCAGTGTAAACATCCAGGAATTATCTTCTCTTGAAAGTTCTTTAATGGAACCGTACGAAGTACAATCGTTCAATATGGGTAGTTTCTGCAAAAAAACGATGGATAAGGTAAAAGATAAAATCCATCCGGATGTAGAAGTTATTGTTGATGCCCCTCAACTGGAAGTAAAAACAAACGCAGAACAACTGGAACGCATTTTATTACACCTGTTGAATAATGCAGCTTCACATACGACTTCCGGTAAAATATGGCTGGAATTCAAGAGAAAAGGAGCGCACCTCTGCCACATCATCGTTACAGATAACGGAACAGGCATTTCCGACGAATTGAAAGAAAACCTCTTCAAACCATTCAGCGAAGTCAAGGACTTGGCAGAAGGAGACGGACTAGGCCTACCTATCTGTGCCCTGATCGCCAACAAACTGAACGGCAGCCTTTCAATTGATATGGATTATAAAAAGGGATGTCGGTTTATTCTGGTATTACAGATATAAAGGAAACTGCCCACTATTTACGAAAAACTCATTTAATAAAAGTCTTCCGATATTCCCGGAAGACTTTTTTATTTGCCGCCTCCCCCGTAAGAAGATATTCAAAACCCAACTTCTCACAAACCCCGACGGATGCCATATTCTGATCGTACATACGGGCAATAAGTTCCGTACAACCCAATCGGCTGAAAGCATAATCGATCAAACCCTGACATACTTCCGTTCCATATCCTTTATTCCAATACGCTTGATCGATAATGTAACCAACCTCCATTTTCCCAGGATCTGAAAATGAGTTGAACAGTCCGGCTTCACCTATAATATTGTTTTCTCCCCTCATCTTAACAACAAACACACCATATCCTTCCCGGTATCCAGTTTCATTCGTTGCCTTATAACGAGCTTTTAATTCCTGCAAAGTCCAGTCATACCTGCCGGACTGGATGTATTTCATATTTTCTTCCTGAGTATAGATAGCTAAAAGAGCCTTCAGTTCCTCTTCTATGGTAATTTCCTTTATTACCAGTCTTTCCGTTTCAAAATGGATCATACGATTATAGTTATCAAGAAAAACATCAGTACCTAATGCAAGAAGACGTTGGTTTTCAATAAAGTTCTGTCCATATTTGAGCCATCGTTTGGTAAATGACTTAAATTTACTGCATGGAAAAATCCGGCATTGGAAACAATGGGTAATACCTTTTTCCTTACAACACAAATGAAATGTTTTGCACCGTTCACATTTATCTGAATATTCGGCACCCTTGCAAGGTTTCTTTATCCGCGTATAGTTTGGGCAGCCTCCACAAAAGACACCGCAAGCCGGAACTCTCCCATTGTAAATAATATCAATCATACAAAGATTTCATTTTATTTCTAACAAAGATAAACAAAATACAGGGTTTACATTATCAAAATGATAGTTATTTCAAACTATTAAAAGAAACAGCTCCTTTCATTTTACAACCAAACAACCGTCCATTGATTTCATATTGACATTAAAACAGCTACTATCATGTCAAATAGAAACCAACCGCTCTAATAAACAAAAAAAACGTCAGTATTTAACACAGGCATACATATCATTATGCAAGAAACAAACTATATTTGTCGAACAATTTGACAACAAAATAGGTATTAAGCAAACATAAGGTCAACAAACAATGAAAGAACAGATCTATTTGAACAGAAAGCAAGGATTATACGATCCTGCGAATGAACACGACGCGTGTGGAGTCGGAATGTTAGTTAACATTCACGGAGGAAAGTCGCACGACATTGTAGAGTCAGCCCTTAAAGTATTGGAAAATATGCGTCACCGGGGTGCAGAAGGTGCCGACAACAAGACTGGTGACGGTGCTGGTATCTTACTTCAGATCCCTCACGAATTTATTTTGTTGCAAGGGATTCCCGTTCCTGAAAAGGGAAAATACGGGACAGGTCTGGTCTTTCTTCCCAAAGACGAAGCACAACGCTCTGCCATCCTCAGTATTATGATCGAGGAGATTGAAAAGGAAGGTCTTACCCTGATGCATCTGCGGAAAGTTCCTGTGAACAGTGACATACTGGGAAAAGACGCACTGGCAACAGAACCGGATATCAAACAAATTTTTGTCACCGGTTGCGATAATCAGCAGGAACTGGAATTGAAGTTGTACGTGATACGTAAACGCATAGAAAACAAGGTAGCAGCTTCTGACCTGGCGGCAAAGAATGACTTCTATGTAGCGTCTTTATCTACCAGGAATATTGTATATAAAGGAATGCTGGAATCCATGCAGCTCCGTCATTACTTCCCTGACCTGACAAATAACTACTTTACAAGCGGGTTGGCATTGGTTCACTCCCGCTTCAGTACGAACACATTTCCGACCTGGAGCCTGGCACAACCTTTCCGCCTGCTGGCTCATAACGGAGAGATCAATACGATCCGCGGGAATCGGGGATGGATGGAAGCGCGTGAAAGCGTACTCACCTCTCCTACCATCGGCAACATTGAGAGTATCCGTCCGATCATTCAGCCGGGGATGAGCGATAGCGCTTCGCTGGATAATGTGCTGGAGTTTCTGGTGGCATCAGGGTTGAGCCTGCCGCATGCCATGGCGATGCTCGTTCCCGAAAGTTCGAATGAAAAGAATCCGATATCGGAAGACCTGAAAGCGTTCTATGAATATCATTCCATATTGATGGAGCCCTGGGACGGTCCGGCAGCCCTGCTCTTCAGCGACGGACGGTTTGCCGGCGGAATGCTCGACCGCAACGGTCTACGTCCGGCTCGTTATCTGATCACTAAAAACGATATGATGCTGGTAGCTTCCGAGGTCGGCGTTATGGATTTTGAAGCGAATGAGATCAAAGAAAAGGGACGCCTGCAACCGGGAAAAATATTAATGGTCGATACAGAAAAAGGGGAAATCTATTATGACGGCGAACTAAAAAAACAACTTGCTGAAGCCAAACCGTATAAGACATGGCTGGCAAATAACCGCGTGGAACTGGACGAACTGAAATCCGGACGCAAAGTTCCGCATACGGTAGACAACTACGACAAATTACTGCGTACTTTCGGTTACAGCCGTGAAGACATAGAAAAGATCATTGTCCCGATGTGCACCGGAGGCGCCGAACCCGTCGGTTCCATGGGTAACGACACACCGTTGGCTGTCCTCTCCGACCGTCCGCAGTTATTATACAACTATTTCCGCCAGCAGTTCGCACAAGTGACTAATCCGCCGATCGACCCGATCCGCGAAGAACTGGTGATGAGCCTGGAAGAATATATCGGCGCGGTAGGTAACAATATTTTGGTGCCTAGCGAAAGCCATTGCAAGATGGTACGGTTGAATCATCCGATCCTGACCAACACACAACTGGACTTGCTGTGCAATATCCGGTACAAAGGTTTCAACGCCGTCAAACTCCCGATGCTGTTTGAAGCAGCCAAAGGACGTGAAGGTCTGAAGTCGGCCCTCGACGAACTATGCAAAAAAGCGGAACAATCCGTTACCGATGGAGTGAATTACATCATCCTGAGTGATAAAAATGTCGATGAAAAGCTGGCACCGATCCCTTCCCTCCTCGCCGTCAGCGCAGTTCATCACCATCTGATCTCCGTACAGAAACGGGTACAAACAGCCCTGGTTGTTGAAACGGGTGAGATGCGTGAAGTAATGCATGCCGCATTGTTGTTGGGATACGGGGCGAGCGCCATCAATCCTTATATGGTCTTTGCCATCCTGAAAGAACTGGAAGACAAACATGAAATACAATTAAACTATGAAACGGCCCGTAAGAATTATGTAAAATCCATCTGTAAAGGACTGTTTAAAGTCATGAGCAAAATGGGGATCAGTACTATCCGCAGTTACCGGGGAGCCAAATTGTTCGAAGCAGTCGGCCTGGATGCGGAACTGGCACGCACTTATTTCGGCGGTACGACCAGCAACGTCGGTGGCATCCGCCTGGACGAGATTGCACGCGATTCGATCGCTATGCACCACCAGGCATTCGACCAACCGGTAGACGGCATGTTGGAACACAAAGGTATTTACAGTTTCCGGAAAGACGGTGAGAAACATGCCTGGAACCCGGAAACCATCTCTACCCTGCAACTGGCAACCCGTTTGGGAAGTTACAAGAAATTCAAGGAATATTCGCGAATGGTGGACGAAAAGGAATCTCCCATCTTCCTCCGTGACTTCCTGACTTTCAAAAAACAAAAATCCATCCCGATCGAACAGGTGGAACCGGCGGAAGAAATCATGAAACGGTTCGTTACCGGTGCCATGAGCTTCGGTTCGATCAGCAAGGAAGCGCATGAAACGATGGCGATGGCCATGAACAAGATACACGGCCGGAGCAATACCGGAGAAGGTGGCGAAGATCCTGCCCGGTTCACTCCGCGCGAAGATGGTTTATCTCTCCGCTCTTCCATCAAACAGGTGGCATCGGGACGTTTCGGCGTAACAACGGAATACCTGGTAAATGCAGATGAGATACAAATCAAAGTGGCCCAGGGAGCCAAGCCGGGAGAAGGCGGGCAGTTGCCGGGGTACAAGGTGAACGACATCATTGCAAAGACACGTCATTCCATTCCGGGCATCTCGTTGATCTCTCCTCCTCCTCACCATGATATTTATTCGATCGAAGATCTGGCACAACTGATCTTCGACCTTAAAAATGTCAATCCGAAAGCGGAGATCAGCGTCAAGCTGGTTTCGGAAAGCGGCGTCGGAACCATCGCGGCAGGTGTAGCCAAAGCGAAAGCAGACCGCATCGTCATCTCCGGAGCCGAAGGCGGAACAGGTGCTTCGCCGGTCAGCTCGATCCGTTATGCCGGACTGCCGCCTGAACTGGGATTGTCGGAAACACAACAGACATTGGTCATGAACAGCCTCCGCGGACAGGTCCGCCTGCAAACAGACGGACAATTGAAAACCGGACGCGACATCATACTGATGGCCCTGTTGGGAGCCGAAGAGTTTGGCTTTGCCACCTCCGCACTGATCGTACTGGGGTGTGTGATGATGCGCAAATGCCATATGAATACCTGCCCGGTCGGTGTGGCGACACAGGATGAAGAGTTGCGCAAACGTTTCCACGGGCGCCATGAATATCTGGTGAACTTCTTCACCTTCCTGGCTGAAGAAGTTCGTGAACACTTAGCAGAGATGGGTTACAGCAAGCTGGATGATATTATCGGACGGACAGACCTCATTGTTGATAAACGAACTCATGGCACACAGATGACGCAGATCGAACAGATGGCCACAGATCAAAATTTAAAAAATCTGCATAAATCCCCCAAATCTGTGTCATCTGCGTGCCATAAATATGATTTACTGGACTTCTCCCATCTGTTACACCTCCCGGAGCAGGCGGCTCATACACCTATCCATCATACGACAAACCAGGTGCATCAAATAGAGAACGTGAAAGATACAGATATCATTCTTCATGCTAAAGGAGCCATCGAGTTCCAGCAGGAAGTATCGCTGGATTATGCCATCGCCAATACCGACCGGAGCGTCGGAGCCATGCTTTCCGGCGAGATTGCCAAACGTTACGGGAATGCCGGCCTGCCGGATCACACCCTGAACATCAAGTTCAAAGGCTCAGCCGGACAGAGTTTCGGCGCCTTCCTTGCCCACGGCGTTCATTTCCGCCTGGAAGGAGAAGCAAACGACTATCTGGGAAAAGGCCTTAGCGGTGGCCGCATCAGCCTGATGCCTCCGGTACGTTCCACCTTCGTTGCCGAAGATAATACCATCGCCGGTAATACATTATTATATGGGGCGACCAGCGGAGAAGTCTACATCAATGGCCGTGTCGGCGAACGCTTCTGTGTACGGAACAGCGGAGCTATCGCCGTTGTGGAAGGTGTCGGAGACCACTGTTGCGAATATATGACCGGAGGCCGCGTCGTCGTGCTCGGCCGGACGGGACGGAACTTTGCCGCCGGCATGAGCGGCGGTGTGGCTTATGTATGGAACAAGGCCGGCGATTTCGATTACTATTGCAATATGGAAATGGTCGAACTTTCCCTGATCGAAGACAGTACCACCCGCAAAGAACTGCATGAACTGATTCGCAAACATTATCATTATACAGGCAGCCACCTGGCCGGCAAAATGCTGGATAACTGGGACAAACAGGTAGACGAATTCATCCAGATCGTCCCGATCGAATACAAGAAAGTATTGCAGGAAGAACAGATGAAGAAGTTACAACAAAAGATCGCAGAGATGCAGCGGGATTATTAAATATCACTTTTCACTCTTAAAATCGAAACAACAATGGCAAATCCAAGAGCATTCCTCACCATACATAGACAAGAGGCAGGTTATCGGCCTGTCGAAGATCGTATCGACGATTTCAGCGAAGTAGAACAAACACTCAACAGCAGCGACCGCCGCCGCCAGGCATCCCGTTGCATGGATTGTGGCGTACCTTTCTGCCACTGGGCGTGCCCCATCGGTAACAAACAACCCGAATGGCAGGACTTCCTCTACAAAGGGCAATGGAAAGAGGCTTACCAGGTACTGGAACAGACCTGCGACTTTCCGGAATTCACCGGCCGCGTCTGTCCCGCCCTTTGCGAAAAAAGCTGTGTACTGAAACTAAGCTGCGACGAACCTGTCACCATCCGCGAAAACGAAGCCGCCATCGTCGAAGCCGCCTTCCGCGAAGGTTATATCCAACCACAACACCCCCGGCGCAATGGCAAACGCGTTGCCGTAGTCGGAAGCGGCCCCGCCGGGCTTACCGCAGCCAACCAACTGAACCGTAAAGGTTACGAAGTGACAGTCTTTGAAAAAGATGAATTACCGGGTGGCCTGCTCCGTTTCGGCATACCCAATTTCAAACTGGGGAAAAACATCATCGATCGCCGTATCCGCCTAATGGAGAAAGAAGGAATCAAATTCCGCGTAAACACGATGGTCGGCAAAGAAGTGACGGCCCGGGATATTGTCAAAGACTTCGATGCCGTCTGCATCGCCATCGGTTCGGAAATACCGCGCGACCTCCCGATCGAAGGCCGTAACCTGAAAGGCGTTCATTTCGCCCTTGAACTGCTGGGTCAACAGAACCGCCTCCTCGAAGGCATCGCCATCCCCCCTAAAAACATCATCAATTGCAAAGGCAAGAAAGTCCTGATAATCGGTGGCGGTGATACGGGCAGCGACTGCGTCGGAACAGCCAACCGTCATGGTGCCGCCAGCGTCACCCAGATCGAGATCATGCCCCAGCCACCTGTCGGACACAATCCCGCAACTCCCTGGCCCATGTATCCGCAGGTACTGAAAACCAGCAGCAGTCACGAAGAAGGCTGCATCCGTCGTTGGAACCTGGCCTCCTGCCGCTTTATCGGCGATAAAAACATACTGAAAGGGGTGGAAGTGGAAGAAGTAGAATGGATACCGTCGGATAACGGAGGCCGTCCCGAAATGAAAATGACCGGAAAGAAAGAGATCATCGAAGCCGACCTGGTTTTCCTCGCCATGGGTTTCGTCCATCCCGAACAGGAAGGTCTTGTAAAAGAACTCTCCCTAGCTGTGGACGGACGTAAGAATATCGCCGTCGACAGTCAAAATCAAATCGCCGGCAGTAACCTCTTCGCTTGTGGCGATGCCGTCAGCGGAGCCAGTCTGGTCGTACGGGCAATGGCCTCGGGACGCAAGGCAGCAAAAGCAATTGACAAATATCTAACAAAATAAAACAACAGGATTATGTGTGGCATTACAGCAATCTTCAACATTCGTGAAGGAGCCTCCGCCCTCCGACAACAGGCGCTTGAAATGAGTAAACGTATCCGTCACCGCGGCCCGGACTGGAGCGGGATTTATCAGGGTAAAACCGCCATCCTCGCCCACGAACGTCTTTCCATCGTCGACCCGGCTTCCGGTGGCCAACCGCTGAAAAGCAGAGACGGTAAACTGATCCTTACCGTCAACGGTGAAATCTACAACCACCGTAAGATTCGTGAAGAATTGAAAGGAGAATATGAATTCATGACCGGCTCTGACTGCGAAGTCATCCTCGCCCTCTACCGCAAATACGGTACCGGTTGCGTGGAAAGGTTAAGCGGAATCTTTGCCTTCGCCCTCTACGACGAAGAAAACGACACCTATCTCATTGCCCGCGACCCGATCGGCGTCATACCTTTATATATGGGTTACGACGACCACGGACATCTTCTCGTCTCCTCCGAACTGAAAGGTCTGGAAGGCTTCGCCACCATCTACGACCAGTTCAAGCCCGGCCACTACTTTTACAGCAAAGATACGGACCTTACGAAATGGTACATCCGCGACTGGATGGATTACGAAAACGTGAAAGACAACCCCGCCAGCATAGAAGAACTCCATGACGCTCTCGAAGCTGCCGTGCAACGCCAGTTGATGAGCGACGTACCTTATGGCGTGCTCCTTTCCGGCGGCCTGGATTCGTCCATTACTTCCGCCATCGCCAAGAAATATGCTGCCAAGCGTATCGAGACCGGAGGTAAAGCCGATGCCTGGTGGCCGCAACTTCACTCTTTCGCCATCGGCTTGAAAGGTGCCCCCGACCTGATCGCCGCCCGCAAGGTAGCCGATGCGATCGGAACCGTCCACCACGAGATCAACTACACGATCCAGGAAGGTCTGGACGCCCTCCGCGACGTTATCTATTATATCGAGACCTACGATGTAACGACCGTACGTGCTTCTACCCCGATGTATCTCCTTTCCCGCGTCATCAAAAGCATGGGTATCAAAATGGTTTTGAGTGGCGAAGGAGCCGACGAAGTGTTCGGTGGCTATCTGTATTTCCACAAAGCACCGGATGCCAAGGCATTCCACGAAGAGACATTGCGTAAGATAAGCAAACTCTATCTATATGATTGTTTGCGTGCCAACAAAAGCCTCTGTGCCTGGGGTGTGGAAGGCCGTGTTCCCTTCCTCGACAAAGAATTTCTCGACGTTGCCATGCGCCTGAACCCGGCTGCCAAAATGTGTCCGGGCAAGACTGTCGAGAAGAAGATCCTCCGCGAAGCCTTTGCCGATATGCTGCCCGAAGAGATCGCCTGGCGTCAGAAAGAGCAGTTCTCCGACGGCGTTGGCTACAGCTGGATCGATACATTGAAAAAGATCACTTCCGAACTGATCACCGACGAAGAGATGAAACAAGCCGCCGACCGTTTTCCGATCAATACGCCGCAAAACAAGGAAGAATATTATTACCGTACGATCTTTGAAGAGCACTTCCCGAGTGAGAGTGCCGCACGCAGCGTACCATCCGTCCCGAGCGTTGCCTGCTCGACAGCCGAAGCACTGGCCTGGGATGCTGCCTTCAGGAATATGAACGAACCGAGCGGACGTTCCATCAAAGGGGTACACGAAGCGGCTTATTAATGGAGAAAACCGTATTGGGCAAAAAATAGATACAGTATTATTTCTCAATCAATTACAGTTTCCTCGTAGTTCTGTATTCAGGAAACTCCAGTTCCCTCCGCAGGAAACTACAATTTCCTAGGCAGGGAACTCGCGTTTCCTAAGCAAGAAACTAGAGTTTCCTGCTTAGGAAATTATAAACAGATAGTTTGCCATCAAAAAATTCCTTCTGACAGTTACAAAAAATCTTCTCGAACCGGATTGAATGTGTCAATCAGAACACCGGCTTCCACACACTCGCAACCATGCAAAACTCCCGATTTCATATAAACGCCATCCCCAGTCCGGATAACCTTGGTTTCCCCATCCGTCGTAAACTTAAAAACGCCACTTGCCACATAGGTAACCTGCGTATGGGGATGCGTATGAGGCGCACCGACCGCTCCCGCTTCAAATTTCACTTTCACCATCATCAGATCACCATTATATCCCATGATCTGACGCTGCACACCTCCACCGAGGTCCTGCCATCCTATTTCTTTTTCAAACTGAAAATTAGCACTTTCGTGAGTCATAAATTCTTATTTATTAATTCCTGTTCAGGCTGTAAAGATAAATGATAATGTAGTTTTTTCAAATTTTCATAGGGTATCCGGTGCTTTTATACGTCAATTATTCGACATTCAGATACTTTGCTTAGTAATTACACATGAAAAACATTATAAATACTAAATTAATATTTTTACCAAATGAAATTAAGATTGATTGTATGTTGTCTGTTACTATCCATAGGTAGTATATGGGCCAAAGACGATGCACGTAAGGCTTCAGAAGCACTTATCAAAAGAGTTATTCCTGAAAAAGCATCCTCGTTCAAAGTGGAAATGTTTCAGCCGAAGGATGGAAAAGATTGTTTTGAAATTGAATCGAAAGGCAATAAGATCATATTACGCGGTAACAACGGAGTTTCTGTGGCCTCTGCTTTATACCATTATCTGAAATACTACTGTAACGCGCATATATCCTGGAACGGAGATAACCTGAATCTTCCGTCGCGCTTACCTGAAGTGCCGAAAAAAATAACCCGCCCCACAGCTTTCGACCATCGTGTTTATCTGAATTACTGTACAATCAGTTACACAATGGCCTGGTGGGACTGGGAACGTTGGCAACGTGAAATAGACTGGATGGCCATGCACGGTATCAATATGCCTTTGGCAGTGATCGGACAGGAAGCAGTTTGGCAAAACACCTTACGCCGTTTTAAAATGAATGACGATGAAATCCGTACCTTCTTAGTCGGTCCGGCTTTCCAGGCATGGCAATGGATGACAAACATCGAAACATACGGAGGCCCGTTACCTCAATCATGGATCGATTCTCATCAGGCACTCGGGCAACAGATATTGGAACGTCAGCGTGAACTGGGAATGACACCGATCCTGCAAAGTTTTACAGGTTTTGTTCCCATCAAATTGAAAGAAAAATATCCGGACGCCCGCATCAAAGACAAAAACCGTTGGTGCAACGCATTCACAGCAACCGTTCAGTTAGATCCCCTCGACCCTTTATTCAAAGAAATGGGACAAGCCTTTCTGGAAGAACAACAGAAATTATACGGAACCAATCATATATATGCAGCCGATCCCTTCCATGAAGGAGCAGCTCCCAGCAACGAAAAGTCATATCTCGAAGCGGTAGGGAAAGTAATATGGGAAGTCGCATCCGGTTTTGACCCTGAAGCTGTTATTGCCATGCAAACCTGGTCGTTACGTGAAGCTATTGCACGCACATTCCCTCAGGACCGTTTGTTATTACTGGATTTAGGAGGCTGGAATGTAGAAAAATTCAATAGCTTCTGGAACTATCCGTATGTGGCCGGCGTACTGCATAACTATGGCGGACGTGTTTACATGGGTGGCAATCTGGCCTTATACGCCAAAAATGCACACGAACTGAAACAAAGCCCCAAAGGAGGCAATATACAAGGCATCGGCCTCTTCCCGGAAGCAATCGAACACAACCCGGTCGTTTACGAACTGTCTACAGAAATAACCTGGATGCAGGATGCACCCGACCTGCAAAAATGGATTACCGATTATGCACGTGCCCGCTACGGAAAACTACCGGCCGGTGCAGAACAAGGTTGGAAAGTCTTACTGGAAACAGTCTATGGAAGTAAAGCCGGTAGATTACCCAGCACAGAAAGTGTCATGTGTGCCCGTCCGGCTTTAACCATCCAGAAAGTCGCCGCTAATGGAGATTTGAGTCGCCCTTATTCTACCGTTCGTTTATGGGATGCGGTCGATCATTTTCTTCAGGCTTCCAACGATCTGAAAAAAAGTGATACCTACCGTTATGACCTGGTGGATGTGATGCGCCAGTGTCTTTCCGACCTGTCTTTGCCTCTACAAAAACAGATAACAGAAGCCTATTTGGCCGAAGATAACGAAAAGTTACAACAAGCCGGAGAACAGTTCCTGGCATTGATCGATGACTTCGACCGCCTGTTGGGTACCCGCTCTACTTTCCTGCTTGGCAAATGGATTAAAGAAGCACGCCAAAGGGGAACGACTGAGGAAGAAAAAGATTTATATGAATGGAATGCCCGTACATTAGTTACAGTATGGGGCCCAAATCATTCTTCCGCTCACCTGTTTGAATATTCAAACCGTCAATGGGCCGGCTTAATGAAAGGGTATTATAAACCACGTTGGGAGAAATTCATCAGCTACCTGAAAGCCCAGCCCAAAGGAGAATGGCGCTACGACGAACAATATATCCGTAAATCATTAGGAGGACGTCCCGCATTGGATGCCAGCGATTTCTATACTCGTTTAACGAATTGGGAATATGATTGGGCGTTTAACAAAGACGTTTATCCGGATACTCCGCAGGGAGACGAGATTGAAATCGTAAAAGAATTATATGCCAAATGGCTTCCTGTTATGAAACAGGCTAATAAATAAATCTGAGAACTTTTCGGATCTCACCGAAACTGACAGGTTTACAGAGATGCAATTCCGTTATTCGGATAATGACGATAACAGAATTGCATCTTTACATTACTTATAATCGTTAAAAACCATTTTAATAGAAGAATTAAAAGCGGTCGTTTTATTTGAGTTCTTGAAGAACTCGGGTTAAAACCACATCACATAACATTTTGTTTTTCAACCCATAAAACAAAAACTACTCAATAAGTTTATCCTGGATATTACTATATGTATAACTTTTATAATATAAGAATCCTTTTGATTAATGTCAGGTTTTTAACTACTTGTAATAAAAATACCTTATATTTGCATCATGTGGATGCAATAGTTCTTCAAGAACTACGCACTAGCTAAAAATCATATTCCCCCATTGCGATAGATAAAATGAAGGAAAAGGAGAAGGAGATAAGTTCCATTGATAGTTTATTTTGGAGAATTGCTATAAAAGATGACGAGATAGCATTTCGTACTCTTTTTTTCCAATTTTTCTCTCCTTTATGTGTTTTTGCCCATAGATATATTGACAGATGGGAGACTTGTGAAGACATTGTACAGGAAACTTTTTTCAAAATATGGAAAAACAGAAAGAATATAGAAATCAATACATCTAGCCGTAACTTTCTTATCACAAGTGTAAAAAACACCTGCATAGATTTCCTACGTAAACAGGAAACAGAACAAAACTGGCAGCAAAAAGAAATCGAGAACAATACTTCATGGTATACCTCTGGAGATATCTACTCAACGATTGAACTGGAACAGATGCTTTCGGCAGCACTTGCCAAACTTCCTAACAACATACGGATTGTTTTTGAAAAAAACAGATTCGAAGGTATGACATACACTGAGATCGCAGCCGAACATAATATTTCAGTCAAGACAGTAGAGGCCTATATGACAAAAGCGTTAAAACATCTGCGTGTTGAATTGAAAGATTACCTCCCACTTATAATCCTGTTACTCTGGTAATATAAAAACATTCTTTAACATAGGGTATCTTTTATGCCATACGTCTAATTTATAAAAGAACGAAAGTGGATATTCATACAGAACATATTATAGCATATCTTGAAGGACGTTTATCTAAAGAAGAAAAGAACGCTTTCGAGCAACAGCTACAATCCTCCCCCGACTTCAAAAAGGAAGTAGATGATATTCGTTTTATCTGGGAAACTACGGTAGAACTTAAACTGCATAAGCAAATAAACACCCGGCAGAACTGGGAAAAAGTCTCAAGACAAATCGCTATTGATAAGTACAAAAAGAAAATCCTAAGTTTTATCCGGACTTCAGCAGCAGTACTGCTGATCCCTGTTCTGATCGCGACCTATTCCCTGTTCAATACGCTGAAGGATTGGAACAACCTGCCGGTAGAACAAGTGGAATTGACAACGGCCTATGGTTTGATTTCCAAAATCACCCTTCCCGACGGATCCGAGGTATGGCTAAACTCCGGTTCCTCCATCTCCTACCCCAAACGTTTTACTGACAACAAAAGAAATATACAACTGACGGGGGAAGCATATTTTAAAGTAACTTCTGATAAATCGAACCGCTTCGATGTATTAACGCCCAATGGATTGCAAGTCAGTGCATACGGCACGGAATTCAATGTTAAGGCATATGAAGATGAAGATAAAATAGAGGCTACTTTAGCAAAAGGGCATATTGAAGTCACAGAAATAGGCCAGCCGGTTTCCAGGACTTTACGTCCGGGAGAACAGGTCGTATATTATAAAAATACCAGTAGAATGGAAGTTGACAAAGTAAATCTGGCTGTCGAAACTTCATGGAAAGACGGAAAAATGATATTCAGACGAGCTAACATGAATGAAATCGTACAACGACTCGCTCGCCATTTCAATGTCGATATCAAACTGGAAGGTGAAGAATTGTATGACTATAACTATTCTGCTACTTTTACCACAGAGACACTAAGTGAAGTTTTACTCCTACTGGAAAAAACAGCACCTATAAAATGTACAGTGATAGAACCTAAACAAACAGATGATTTCACCTATTCACGACGCACTGTTATCATAAAAACGATAAAGTAACACACACCATCAAAGAAAAAAGAAAAAAAGTGGATTTTAACATAGGGTGTTTGCCCGCACGTCACGTCTAATATAAAAATAAAAACAAATGTTATAAATGTTAACTTAAAAGAAGTATTATATGAGAACAGACACTTAAAGAAAAAGCAGGAAAACGCTGGTTACATTTTCCTGCTTCAATCAAACAAATTACCAATCCGAAAATCTCACCTGACGAATGGTAATCCCCAATTAAGTTATTTTCAAACCTAATTAAATTTGATAATGTGAAATTATGAAGAATTTATCAAACCTAGAAGGTTTTAAGTCTAATTTTGACTTATTACCAAAAATTCCAATGCGTATGAAACTCGCTGCATTCTGTTTAACCTGCTTTTTAAGTACTGCAAGTGCAGGCACCTTGTACTCACAATCTGCCCGAATTTCTTTAGACATGAGGAATGCTTCTGTTGAACAAGTTTTACAGGAAATTGAAGAAAGTTCCGAATTTTACTTCATGTACAACAGCAAGCTCGTTAATGTTGACCGCAAAGTAAACATCAAAGTCAAAGACAAGTCTATTGAAACTATCTTAAATGAAATTTGCAAAGCTGCAAACATTGAGTATAGTGTAAATGACAAGCAAATCATCCTGCGCCCGAAAGGAATGGATGCAAATGCTACTCAGCAAAAAACAAAAACCATCAAAGGTATTGTCAATGATCAGTTAGGTCCTATTACCGGAGCAAACGTTTCTGTAAACGGTACTACTATCGGTACAATCACCGACATGGATGGTCGTTTCACTTTGGAGGTTCCGGAAAATGCGACATTACAAGTATCTTTTATCGGTTACCTGACTCAAAATGTAAAAGTGGAGGGACAAACCGATTTTACAATCTCCATGAAAGAGGATACACAAAAATTGGACGAAGTGGTTGTTATCGGCTACGGTACACAAAAGAAAATGAACCTGACAGGATCGGTAGCTACAATCTCTGCTGAAAACATTGCAACTATTCCGGTTTCCAATATTTCCAATGCGATGGCCGGACGTATGCCGGGTATCTTCTCTTACAATAAATCCGGTATGCCCGGTGTATCTTCCCCGATCACCATCCGTGGTGTCAATACTCCAAATAATACAAATCCGACTTATGTAATCGACGGTGTTGTTCGTGAAAAAGCCGACTTCGATGCGTTAGATCCGAATACAATCGAAAACATCTCCGTACTGAAAGATGCTGCCTCGGCTGCCGTTTATGGTTCGCGTGCAGCAAATGGTGTGATTGTTGTTTCAACAAGACGCGGTAAGAATCAGAAACCACAGTTCAGTTACTCCGGATTGTTCGGTACTGATCGTCCTACCCGTACCCCTGAAGTAATGAACGCTTATGACAGGACTGTTTATCTGAACAATCAGTTTATGTACAACGGAGTTCCGGAAACAGACTCACGTTATTATACAGCTGACGAACAGGAATATTTTAAGACACACAGTACCGATTGGTTCGACCTGGCCTGGAAAAATCCGTTCACAACACAACATAACCTGAGCGTTAACGGTGGTAGCGAACGTATCAACTACTACATGTCGGTAGGTTACTACAACCAGACCGGTACCTTCGACAATCTGGACTTCAAACGCTATAGTTTCCGTTCAAACGTAGACGCCAAAGTGGCGGATAACTTCACAATCGGATTGGATGTAGACGGTAATATGAGCGACCAGCGCACGCCTTACTGGCCTCACGACTCGGACAAAGATCTGATGAACGACATGTATCGTGCTTTATTGAATTTCCCGTCGACAGAACCGGCTTATGTAAATGGGCAACCGAATGCGACTATCTATAACTGGAACATTCTGGAAGCGATCAAAAACGGCCATGTATCAAAAAAACATAATACATTGAACACGAAACTGAGTGCCAAATGGGATATTCCATGGGTAGAAGGTTTGACAGCCAATGCCATGTTCAACTACCGCCGATATTATGAAAACGAAAAACAGGCAGGAAAGAAATATACATTATATATACATGAGACTTCAGGCGGACACAATCATATCATCCGCGACGATGCTCCGGTTGTCGGAACACGTACCCGAACCGAAAACGGTAATTTCGTCAGAAAAGATTTCAATGAAACCAGTGCTTATACACTGAACCTGCAATTGAATTATAACCGTACATTCGGCAAACATGATATCGGAGCCATGTTCCTGTATGAACAATATGAAGAATTTGGAGATAAATTCTGGGCACAACGCAAAGAACTGCTCTCTTCATCGCTGGAACAATTGTTTGCAGGCAGTGCAGACAGCCAGTGGAAAGATGCCGACGGTAACGAATCCGAAATCGGACGTATCGGTTATGTAGGTCGTGTAAACTATGGTTTCGACAATCGTTACCTGCTGGAAGCAAACTTCCGTTATGATTCATCGGTAAAATGGATTCCCGGAAAACGTTGGGGATTCTTCCCTTCAGTATCTGCCGGATGGCGTGTCACAGAAGAAAACTTCTTCAAATCGAATGAAAAGCTGAACTTTATCAATAACCTGAAACTTCGTGCATCATACGGTACATTGGGTAATGACGGCGGTGATGATGTTGCTTACTATCAGTATCTGAATAAATTCATCACACAAACAGATAAAATCAAGACAAATGCCGTGTTCGGTACAGGTGCCACCGGTATTCTTCCGGGTGTCTACCCTAGTTTAGGCATCACATGGGAAACAACGACAACAGCCGATGTCGGTTTCGATTTAGGCTTGTGGAACGGTCTGTTAAGTTTGGAATTTGACTATTTCCATAAAAGAACTTCAGATATCCTGATGGACCGCGTTCGTACAATTCCGGGAACATTCGGGGCTGATCTTCCAAAAGAAAATTATGCAGAAATGGTAAACCAGGGTTGTGAATTCTTAGTACGCCACGATAATAAAATCGGTAATTTCACATACTATGTATCGGGGAACTTCTCTTTCGCACGTAACCATTATACAAAGATCGATGAATCTGCAAATGCTTACGAATGGGAAATCAAGACAGGCCGTCCTATCAAATTTATTACCGGTTATCTGGCTGACGGCATTGCCCGCACGGATGCAGACCTAATTGGTTTACCTCAATATAACGGTGGATTCGACTGGTCGAAAGGAGATATTATTCTAAAAGATATACACGGAGCAGGTGGCGTAGGTGGTCCCGACGGTGTTGTTGACGGAAATGATAAAGCTGTCCTTTCCTTATACAGCAAAGATCCGGAAATCATTTATGGTATGAGCCTCGGCGGTGAATGGAAAGGTATTGACTTCACAGCCTTTTTCCAGGGGGTAGGCCACCGTGCAATCATGTTCCCGAACCGGGGTGATACATGGACTGAACAGACTGTTTTAAATATCTGGTCTGATGCTTACTCTCCCGATAATATCGATGGTAAATATCCGCGTGTCGGAGGTACAGGATCAAAAGGAGCCAACGGCCAGGAATCTTCCTTCTGGTTGATGAACGGTAATTATTTCCGTTGTAAGAATATTGAAATCGGCTATACACTGCCAAAACAGTGGTTGGGTACAATCGGCGTAGACCGTTGTCGCGTTTATGTCTCAGGAACTAACCTGTTCGTCTTTGACCACATTGGTATCTACGACCCGGAAAACAGTGGTGACCGTGGTGCTTACCAATATCCGCTGACAAAGAGTTTCAACTTTGGAATTAATGTAAGTTTCTAACAATTTGAGTAATTCGATATGAAAAAGATATTTATTACATGCGCAGCTATTCTGGCATTTTTCTCTTCTTGTTCCAGCATATTGGATAAGGAAGATCTGAGCTCCATCTCAGAAGAACAGGTCTGGGTTGACGAAACTCTGACTACCGCTTTCCTGAACGCACTGTATGTTTCCATCCCGAGCTGGGATACAACAGTGGCAGATGCAAGTGATGAAGCAACAGGTGGCGGAGGTTGGATAGACGGAACAACTACACCTGATAACATGAGCGATACAAAAGACTCAGCTCCTACTTGGTACTGGCCTTACAAGGATATTCGTAACTGTAACATTTTCATCCAAAATGCACAGAATACAGATCTTTGTACAATCGATCGCGATCTGGCTGACCGTTTAACTTACGAAGCCCGCTTCATCCGTGCTTATCTGTATTTTGAAATGGTAAAACGCTACGGCGGTGTTCCACTAATTACAGTTCCGCAGGAACTGACAGACGACCTGTTTGTAAAACGTACATCTACCAAAGATTGTTTCGATTTTATTATCAACGAATTAAAAGCATGTGCAGAAGGTCTGCCGGCCTCTTTCTCCGGTGACAATCTGGGACGTGTGACTAAAGGTGCTGCCAAAGCATTCCTCGGTCGTGTCTTGTTATTCCGTGCCAGTCCTCAATTCAATCCAAGCAACAATGCCGAACATTGGCAGACAGCTTATAATTACAATAAAGAAACACTCGACTATCTGATTGGTCAGGGACATGCTCTTTACAGTGATTATGGCAAACTGTTCCTGGAAGAAATGAATCAGGAAGTGATCTTCGCCATCCGTTACGAAAACCCGACACGCACTCATACCAGAGATGCAAAATGTCGTCCGATCACATTCTCTATGAATAATACAGGCGGAAATCATCCGACACAGGAAGTGATCGACCGTTTCCCTACTGTCGACGGAAAAACATATACTTATGCCGACTGGAAAAAGGATGGCAAAAATGACATCTTCACCTTATGGCAGAACCGCGACAAACGCTTCTATGCAACAGTCGTATATCAAGGCGTTACCTATTTCAATACAGTTATGGAACTGAATGAAAATGCACAAAACGATTATGCATATGGTAAAAACATGGGATCCAGAACTGGATATTATTCAAAGAAAGGCATTGATGAAAGCATTTCTATTTCCGATTGCCAGAAATCCGGAACAGACTATATCGACATCCGCTTGGCAGAAGTCATGCTGAATTATGCTGAAGCAGCTGTTGAAGTAGGTAAGCAGGGCGAAGCATTCGAAATACTGAAACAAATCCGTGAACGTGCAGGTATTAATGAAACAAGTTCCGATCCTGAACTGAAAGGCAAAGTGTACGGACTGAATCCGAACATGAACCAAAGTGAAATGCGCGAAGCTGTCCGCGAAGAACGCTTCATCGAGTTATTGTTCGAACAGAAACGTATGTGGGACTTACGCCGTTGGATGATCTACGACAAACTTATGATCGGTCAGGAAAAACGTCACGCACTGGTGATGAATAAACAAACTGACGGGACATATACTACTTATTTGTTCGACCGTGACAATACGCCGATGATCGCAAAACAAAATATGTACTTCCTGCCAATAAAACGCAGCGAATTAAGCAACAATCCTAACCTTGAACAAACAAAAGGTTGGGAAAATGGTACATTCGATCCGCAGGCTGGACTGTAATAGTAAATAACAGACCACATCTGCGTATCATTTTACAAAAAGACGGCATTCCCCTCGAATTACTTACAATTCGTACGGAATGCCGTCCTTTTTATGCCCTTCTATGAACATAAAGACACAACCAAACCCGCCAACAAGAGTAGCTTTAACGATATTTCAACAACTTTTCACTTACAGCAACTTACAATACACACGGATTATTTGTTATACAGTTACGAATTATTACGTAAAAACGCTTTATTGAATCAAATTATCACACAATAGAGATTTAAAGGACATTTGGATACGTTTAATGATTATAATATATCAAAACGTCGTATATTTGTATCGTAATAAAACAAAAGGAAACAAGAACAGGAGTAAAACAAATAAAATGACAAATCCAGTTAGATTCACAAAGATGCACGGAGCCGGTAACGACTATATATACGTAAACACGATGGCTTATCCCCTGGAAAACCCGGAAAAGCAAGCTGTCAGGTGGAGCGCTCTCCATACAGGCATCGGGTCGGATGGATTAGTACTGATAGGTTCATCTGAAAAAGCCGATTTCAGCATGCGGATATTCAATGCAGACGGTTCCGAGGCCATGATGTGCGGAAACGCTTCCCGCTGCATCGGCAAATATGTATATGATGCAGGACTGACCGATAAAAAGACAGTCACCCTCGAAACATTATCCGGCATTAAAGAGCTTCAGCTGACCGTTTCGGATGATGATACCGTCAGTGAAGTAACAGTCGATATGGGAACACCCGAAATCGGCGAATCGGCCCTCGAACTGGAAGTCGGCGGACAGGTTTACATCGGAACCGTCGTGTCGATGGGCAACCCTCACCTGGTTATTCTTGTTAATGATATAAACGATATCAACTTACCGGCTATCGGACCTAAGCTGGAAACACACGCCTTCTTCCCCGACCGGACCAATGTTGAGTTTGTAGAGGTTTTAAAAGACGATGAAGTCCGGATGCGGGTATGGGAACGGGGCTCGGGCATCACCCAGGCTTGCGGAACAGGAGCTTGTGCTACAGTTGTAGCCGGTGTCGTATGCGGTAAGACGAAACGAAAAACAAAAGTATTCATGGACGGCGGCCCACTCACCATCCACTGGGACGAAAACTCAGGAAAGGTCTACATGACCGGAGGAGCAGTCACCGTATTTGAAGGAATAATAGAGAAGTAACACAAAAAGCAAAACAAAGGGCCGACAACCCCGACAAGACAACAACATAAAACAATTGAACGAATATGGCACTGATTAATGAACATTTCCTGAAACTGCAAAGCAGTTACCTGTTTTCCGACATCGCGAAAAAGGTAAACAGTTTCAAAGTGACACACCCTAAAGACAAAATAATCCGCATGGGAATCGGTGATGTAACACAGCCCCTGGCACCTGCCGTCATCGAAGCCATGCATAAGGCAGTGGATGATTTGGCTTCTACAGAGAATTTCCACGGTTACGGCCCCGAACAGGGATACAGCTTCCTGATCGACGCAATCATCAAAAATGATTATGCCAGCCGCGGCGTATTCCTGGAGCCGGGAGAGGTCTTCGTCAGCGACGGTGCCAAAAGCGATTGCGGAAATATCGGCGATATTCTCCGCCACGACAACAGTATCGGGGTACTCGACCCGGTCTACCCCGTTTACATAGACTCCAACGTCATGAGCGGACGCACCGGAGTATTGGAAGACGGCAAATGGAGCGATGTTGTTTACATCCCCTGCACGGAAGCAAACAACTTCACGCCCGAACTGCCGGCCCGCAGGGTGGACATACTCTACCTCTGTTACCCGAACAATCCGACGGGAACAACCCTGACGAAAGACGAGTTGAAGAAATGGGTAAACTATGCATTGGCAAACGACGTCCTGATTATGTACGACTCGGCTTACGAAGCCTACATCCAGGACCCGAACATCCCCCATTCAATCTACGAAATCAAAGGGGCGAAGAAAGTAGCCATCGAATTCCGCAGTTTCTCGAAGACAGCGGGTTTCACCGGAGTACGCTGCGGATACACGGTTGTCCCGAAAGAACTGAACGGCTTCACGCTGGGAGGCGAACGGGTACAGTTGAACAAACTGTGGAACCGCCGGCAGACGACCAAATTCAACGGAACCAGCTACATCACTCAGCGGGGTGCCGAAGCGGTTTACTCTCCGGAAGGCAAAGAACAGGTAAAAGCAACGATTCATTACTATATGACCAACGCACGGATTATGAGAGAAGCCCTCCAGGGTTGCGGCTTGAAGGTGTATGGCGGCGAAAACGCCCCTTACCTCTGGGTGAAAGCCCCGAAAGGTCTCACCTCCTGGAAGTTCTTTGATAAACTATTGTACGAAGTCAACATCGTCGGGACACCGGGCGTAGGTTTCGGTCCGAGTGGCGAAGGTTATCTAAGACTCACCGCCTTTGGCGACAGGGACGACACTTTGGAAGCTATGGCCAGGCTGAAGAAGTGGCTCTGAAGAATTGAAAATTGATAATTGAAAATTGAAAATTAAGGATTTGCAATTAGCGACTGACAATTAAAGAGCAAACGTTTCTCCGGGCAAATAAGAACGAAGCAGGAAAGGCGCATCCGGCTTTGTTACCGGCAAAGGCTTTTATAAACAAAAAGAGAAACATTATGAAAACAATGACTTTCAGGCAACCAGTTTTGGCTGCTACGGCTCTACTTATGTCTTTTACGACCTTTGCGCAAGAGGAAAACAAATTTGAAATCGCGCCTGCCGCCGACCTGGTCAGCAGTTATGTATGGCGCGGAGTGTACCAGACAGGACCATCCGTCCAGCCGAGCATCGCACTATCGTATGCCGGCCTCTCTCTCACGGCGTGGGGTTCCACGGACTTCTCCAGCATGAGCGACCCGAACAAGGGTAAGGAGTTCGACCTCACAGTAGGCTACGGAATCGGAGGATTCAGTATCGGAGTTACAGATTATTGGTGGGCAGGCGAAGGCAAACGCTATGGCAACTATTCGAACAGCCACTTCTTCGAAGGGACCGTCGGATACAACTTCGGCGAATCGTTCCCCCTGGGAATCACCTGGAGCACAATGTTTGCCGGAGGAGACAAGAAAGCCAACGGCGACCGGCAGTTTTCCACCTATGTGGAAGCCGTCTATGCCTTTAGTGTATTGGGCGTAGACGTCACCCCCGGCATTGGTGTTTCACCCTGGACAGGAATGTATCACAAAGAGGGTTCCGATGGTTTTGCCCTTTCTACGATCGCCCTGAAAGCCAGCAAGGAGATAAAAATAACAGACTCGTTCTCCCTCCCCGTCTTCGCCCAATGCATTGTAGCACCGAATCAAGACAATGTGTTTTTAGTTTTCGGACTAAGTATAAAATGAAACAAGAGATTGAAGTAACAAATAACGTATCAATTTAGGTTATCTCATAAAAAGGACTGTATAGAGAAGCCGGCCGCTGCTTTTCGATTTTATAGAATGTTATACCGCTTGACCACACCTGACTATGGCAGGCAGCTCTATACCTCCTTTTTATCAACTATTAAAAAAGTAAGGTTATGAAAAAGATTGAAGCTATTATTCGCAAGACCAAATTCGAAGATGTGAAAGAAGCACTTCTCGAAGCAGACATTGAATGGTTCTCTTACTACGACGTGAGAGGCGTCGGCAAGGCCCGCCAGGGACGTATTTACCGTGGCGTTGTCTACGACACCAGTTCTATCGAGCGCATCCTCATCTCCATCGTCGTACGCGACAAGAATGTGGAGAAGACTATACAGGCAGTCATCAAGGCGGCACAAACGGGTGAAATCGGCGACGGACGCATCTTCGTCATCCCCGTAGAAGACTCCGTCCGCATCCGTACCGGCGAACGGGGTGACATCGCCCTCTACAATGCCGAACAGGAAAAATAGAGAATGTGCCAATAGGATAATGTGGCGCTTCGCTAAATATGCCAATTCAAGTTCCTACATTGGCAAATTAACAAATTATTCAATCAGCCTATAAGCTATTCGTCTATTGCTTCATTGGCATATTGACATATTAGCACATTGGCAAATTATTACAATTATGGACACAACATACACAATTACAGACTTAGCTTTATCGCTCGACACCGTGTGGATGCTACTTGCAGCTATGCTGGTATTCTTTATGCAGCCGGGATTCGCCCTGGTGGAGGCCGGCTTCACCCGCACCAAAAACACAGCAAACATACTGATGAAGAACCTGCTCGACTTCATGCTGGGTTCCCTCCTGTTCTGGGCAATCGGCTTTGGAGTCATGTTCGGCGCCGAAAGTTTTGCAGGCATGCCCCATTTCTTCAACATCAGTTTCTACGACACACAGTTGCCCGTCGAAGGCTTCCTGGTTTTCCAGACCGTATTCTGCGCCACGGCAGCCACCATCGTATCGGGAGCCATGGCCGAACGGACAAAATTCTCCATGTACCTGGCTTACACCGTACTGATCAGCGTACTGATTTATCCCGTCAGCGGCCACTGGACCTGGGGAGGCGGCTGGCTGATGAACGGCGAAGAAGGCAGCTTCATGATGAACACCTTCGGAACCACTTTCCACGACTTTGCCGGGTCGACCGTCGTGCACTCCGTCGGCGGATGGGTAGCCTTGGTCGGCGCCGCCATCATCGGCCCGCGTATCGGCAAATACGGCAAAGACAGGAAATCGCGTGCCATTCCGGGACATAATCTGACAATCGCCTGCTTGGGTGTCTTCATCCTCTGGTTCGGCTGGTTCGGATTCAACCCGGGTTCACAGCTGGCCGCTTCGGGCGAAGGCAACCGCCTGGCAATCTCCCACGTATTCCTGACCACCAACCTGGCTGCCTGCGCCGGAGGATTCCTCTCGCTGATCGTAGCCTGGATGAAATATAAAAAACCGTCGCTGTCGCTGACACTCAACGGTGTATTGGCAGGCCTGGTAGGTATCACTGCCGGTTGCGACCTGGTGTCGCCTGTCGGAGCCGTCCTGATCGGAGCCATCTGCGGAACGGTTATGGTCTATGCTGTCGACTTTATCGACCATGTCCTGAAAATTGACGATCCCGTCGGAGCCTCTTCCGTACACGGTGTCTGCGGATTCCTCGGAACCGTACTGACCGGATTGTTTGCCACCGAACAGGGCCTTTTCTACTCGGGCAGTGCAAACTTCCTGCTGGCACAGCTTTTCGGAGCCGCCATAGTCGGATGCTGGGCCGCCTTCATGGGATTCGTGGTCTTCAAAGGACTTGACATCGTACATGGCTTGCGCGTCACACCCCGTGTGGAAGAAGAGGGGCTCGACATATACGAACATGGCGAAACGGCCTACAACAGTTGATACGCCATAACACTATCGGGATAGGGTAGTCAACACCATCCGGACAGGGCAATAGACACCATCGAGATAGTGTGAATCGCACCACCCTGATAGGGTAACCCATCGGATACGATAGTACCTCATCCGGATGCGGCTATCTACCACACCGGGATGCGGCGGTTCACATCATCGGGATGAGGCAGACAACCGCATCCTGGTGCGGTACCATAGGATACGGGAAGGGAGGCACCCCCTCTCTTCCCATACCGACAAAGACAATCAACATTTTAAACTATATACACATGTCACTGATTATTCCAAAAGATTACAAACAGACGCTTACGCCGGAAACGACCGAGCAAGCGATTCAGATGTTAAAAACCAGCTTCCAGGAGAAACTGTCGAAAGCGTTGAACCTTCGCCGCGTAACCGCCCCTTTATTCGTTCTCTCGGGAACCGGCATCAACGACGACCTGAACGGGGTGGAACGCGCCGTCAGCTTCCCCATCCACTGCATGGGCGAACGGCGGGCAGAAGTCGTCCACTCGCTCGCCAAATGGAAACGGATGAAACTGGCGGCCTACCGTATCCCTGCCGGCTACGGACTTTACACCGACATGAATGCCATCCGCGGCGACGAAGACCTCGACAATCTTCACTCGCTGTATGTCGACCAGTGGGACTGGGAAAAAACCATCCGCCCGGAAGACCGCAACCTGGATTACCTGAAACGCACCGTACGCTGCATTTACACGCTACTGAAAGAAATCGAGGAGATGGTCTACAACCAGTATCCTCACATCAGTCCTTCCCTGCCGGACAACATCACCTTCATCCATGCGGAAGAATTACAAAAGATGTACCCGGGCATTCCTCCCCGTGAACGCGAAAACAAAGCAGCCGCCAAATTCGGTGCCATCTTCGTTATCGGCATCGGCGGCGAACTGACAAACGGGGAGAAACACGACGGACGTGCCCCTGACTATGACGACTGGAGCACAGTCAACTCCGATGGCTTCAACGGCCTGAACGGTGACATCATCCTTTGGAACGACGTCTTGCAATGTGCCTTCGAACTGTCATCCATGGGTATCCGTGTCGACAAGGAAGCCCTGCGCCGGCAGCTGCAAGAACGCGGATGCCCCGAACGTGCTGCCCTGGAGTTCCATAAGATGTTGCTCGACGGCCGCCTCCCGCAATCCATCGGCGGCGGCATCGGCCAGAGCCGCCTCTGCATGTTCTTCCTCCGCAAAGCACATATCGGCGAGGTACAGGCTTCGATATGGCCGGAAGAACAGACTGACATCTGTAAGCAAAACAATATCATCTTGTTATGATAAACAAAGAGTAACTGTTTCCCCTCTCGAGAGGGGATAAGGGGTGTGTAATAGTTCCACTCTAAAACTGGCTTTAACACACCCCCTGCCCCCTCTCGAGAGGGGAATAGTTACCATCAGAATAAATAAAAACAAACACTTACTATAAAAATCAGGTATTATGTCAAAGTTAAGATTCAGAGTAGTAGAATCGGCCTTCAAGAAAAGAGCCGCCGAAGTAGCCGCCCCGGCAGAACGTCCGTCGGAATATTTCGGAAAGAACGTATTCAACCGCGAGAAGATGTTCAAGTATCTTCCGGAAAAAGCCTATGCCAGACTGGTCGACTCCATCGACAACGGTGCCCCCCTCGACCGCGAGACTGCCGACGCCGTAGCCGCCGGCATGAAGAAATGGGCCATCGAAATGGGTGCAACACATTATACCCACTGGTTCCACCCCCTCACCGAAGGGACAGCCGAAAAACATGACGCTTTCGTCGAACACGACGGCAAAGGCGGCATGGTCGAAGAGTTTTCCGGCAAACTGCTCATACAACAGGAACCCGATGCCTCCAGCTTCCCGAGCGGCGGTATCCGTAATACGTTCGAAGCCCGCGGTTACTCCGCCTGGGACCCTTCCTCTCCTGCTTTTATCGTGGGTGACACCCTGTGTATCCCGACCATCTTCATCGCCTACACCGGCGAATCCCTCGACTATAAAGCTCCGCTGCTGAAAGCGCTCGAAGCCGTAAACAAGGCTGCCGTCGACGTATGCCATTACTTCAACCCGGAGGTAAAGAAAGTATATTCCTACCTCGGTTGGGAACAGGAATATTTCCTGGTAGACGAAGGACTCTACGCCGCCCGCCCCGACCTGTTGCTCAGCGGACGTACGCTGATGGGCCATGAGAGCAGCAAAAACCAGCAGCTCGAGGACCATTACTTCGGTGCCATCCCCACCCGCGTCATGGAATTTATGAAAGAGTTGGAAATGGAGGCCCTCAAACTGGGTATCCCATTGAAAACCCGTCATAACGAAGTGGCTCCGAACCAGTTCGAACTGGCCCCTATCTTCGAGGAATGCAACCTCGCCAACGACCACAACCTGTTGGTCATGGCGCTGATGCGTAAAATCAGCCGCAAGCACGGTTTCCGTGTCCTGTTGCACGAAAAGCCCTTCAAAGGCGTCAACGGCTCGGGCAAGCACAACAACTGGTCGCTGGGCACCGACACCGGCATCGGCCTGATGGGTCCGGGCAAGACACCGGAAGACAACCTCCGTTTCATCACCTTCGTAGTAAACGTGCTCATGGCCGTCTACCGTCATAACGGACTGCTGAAAGCCAGCATCTCGAGTGCCACCAACGCCCACCGCCTGGGAGCCAACGAAGCACCTCCCGCCATCATCTCCAGTTTCCTCGGCACGCAGCTGTCGCAGGTATTGGAGCACCTTGAAAAAAGCGAGCCCGAAGACCTGATGCTGGCCGGCAAACAGGGCATGAAGCTCGACATCGCCCGCATCCCCGAGTTGCTGATTGACAATACCGACCGTAACCGTACTTCGCCTTTCGCCTTCACCGGCAACCGTTTCGAGTTTCGTGCCGTAGGTTCCGAAGCCAACTGCGCGTCTGCCATGCTTGCCCTCAATACTGCCGTGGCCGAACAGTTGAAGCTCTTCAAAGCCGAAGTAGACGCAAAGATTGCCACCGGCAAAGAGAAATTCGCCGCCATCCTGGAAGTCCTCCGCAAAGACATCAAAGCCTGCAAGGCCATCCACTTCGACGGTAACGGTTACAGCGACGAATGGAAAGAAGAAGCCCGTCGCCGCGGTCTGGATTGCGAAACCAGCGTACCGCTCATCTTCGACAACTACCTGAAGGAAAGCAGCATCCGGATGTTCGAATCGACCGGCGTCATGACTCACAAGGAACTCGAAGCCCGCAACGAAGTAAAATGGGAGACGTACACCAAGAAAATCCAAATCGAAGCCCGCGTGTTGGGTGACCTGACGATGAACCATATCATCCCTATCGCCACCCGCTACCAGTCTTCGCTGATTGACAATGTATATAAGATGAAGGACCTCTTCCCGGCAGAAAAAGCCTCCGTCCTCTCCGCCCGTAACCTGGAGATTATCGAAGACATCGCCTGCCGCACCAACTTCATCAAGGAAAAGGTAGACGAAATGGTCGAAGCCCGCAAGGTCGCCAACAAAATCGAAAGCGAACGCGAAAAGGCAATCGCCTACCACGACACCATTGTCCCGATGCTGGAAGAAATCCGCTACCACATCGACAAACTGGAACTGGTAGTAGACGACCAGATGTGGACGTTGCCGAAGTATCGCGAATTATTGTTTATCCGATAAGACCACACATTCCTTGAGCCGGGGTGTCCCTCCAAAGCATCCCGGCTTATCTTATCATCTCACTCAGACAGTAGTTTTTGTTGATTGTTTTGTGTTTGCAAGGGGAGCATGCTGTGAAGTATGGCTTCCCTTCTTTTATATTCCCGGAGAATTATATACCTTTGGACCATCATTATATAAGAAAGGAGTTTACGTTATGACGGCAATGGAATTACAGCAATGGAAAAAGAACTTCATCCGTAATTATTTGGATAAGATAGACAGTTTGGAAATGATGGATAAACTGGAAAAAAGCACAAAGCGAATACTGAATAAAAAAGCAGCCGTTTTGTCTCCTATTGCGTTTAGCATTGAGGAAGCCAACAAAGAAATCGACTTGGCAGAACAAGAATTAAGCGAAGGTAAAGGTATCAAGGAGCCCGAAATGCATCAATTCTTTGAAGAATGGAGAAAGAAATTGAAGTAATCTGGGCACCACATGCACAAAGACAAGCAGATTTAGCCATCACCTATTGTCTGAAACAATTTGGAAAAAGAACTGCCCTCCGGTTCATGAACAAATTGGAGAAAGGATTGCCGGCAAAACCCCGATAAACTCAAACACGCTATACGATAAAAATAAACTCATATGAACTACGGATTCGTAAAAGTAGCAGCAGCCGTCCCACACGTACAAGTGGCAGACTGTTTTTATAATATTCAACAGATGGAAGGCCTGATGCGCCAGGCTTCTGACAAAGGCGTACAAATCATTGCCTTCCCTGAAATGTCGGTAACGGCTTATACCTGCCTGGACCTGTTCGCCCAGCAGACTTTGCTGAAAAATGCGGAACAAGCCTTATTGAAACTGGTCAGCGACACCGCCGACCTGAATATCCTCACAATCGCAGGCGCCCCGTTAGTGACGGAAAACAGGCTGATAAACGCAGCCATAGCTTTCCAGGCCGGAAAGATATTAGGCGTAGTCCCCAAAACATACATACCGAACTACAAGGAGTTCCAGGAACAACGCTGGTTCACTTCCGCCACCGAATTACGGGACAAGACCGTCTCAATCGGAGACAGAACATATCCGTTGGGCAGCCACTTGCTCTTCACTGCCGGACAGGTAAAAGTCGGCATCGAAATATGCGAAGACCTGTGGGTTCCCGTCCCCCCCAGTTCCTTACTGGCGATGGAAGGAGCCAATATCCTTGTCAATATATCCGCCAGCAACGAACTGATCGGAAAACACCATTACCTCCGTTCGCTGATATGCCAGCAGTCCGCTCGCTGTATGGCAGGGTATGTCTATGCCTCCGCCGGTTTCGGAGAATCCAGCACCGACCTTGTCTTTGCCGGCAACGGAATCATCGCTGAAAACGGCACCCTATTGGAAGAATCCCCGCGCTTCACCATGCAGGAACAACTCGTCATCAGTGAAATCGACATCGAGAACCTGCAAAACGACCGCCAGGTAAATACTAGCTTCATGCACGGCACCTCCACCCTGCTGGCAGATGAAACAATAACAATCCCGTTCGTCCTGTCTGAAAACTCCGGCCAGCCGGTATTGACCCGCTCCGTTGACCCGCATCCGTTCACTCCTTCCGGCGACGCACTGAAGGAACGTTGCGAAGAGATTTTCCAGATACAGGTAGCCGGACTGGCAAAACGCATCGTCCACACACACTCCCGGACAGCGGTAGTCGGTATCTCCGGCGGACTCGATTCCACACTGGCATTGCTGGTAACCGTCATGACATTCGATGCCCTGAATATCCCCCGCAACCAGATACTCGGCATCACCATGCCCGGCTTCGGAACGACAGACCGCACCTACACCAACGCCTGCGACCTTATCCGTTCACTGGGTGTCACACTAAAGGAAATCTCCATCAAGGATGCCTGCCTCCAGCATTTCAAAGATATCAGTCACAACCCATCGGTTCATGACGTGACCTACGAAAACAGCCAGGCCCGCGAACGCACCCAAATCCTGATGGACGTAGCCAACCAGGAAAACGGTATGGTCATCGGTACCGGCGACCTTTCCGAACTGGCCCTTGGCTGGGCTACCTACAACGGCGATCACATGTCGATGTACGGTGTAAACGGCAGTATCCCCAAGACGCTTGTCAGATACCTGGTAGAATGGGTTGCCCACAACCGGGTGGACGAAGCCTCACGTGCTACATTGCTGGATATCGTCGACACTCCAATCAGTCCCGAACTGATACCCGCCGACGAAAACGGAAACATCAAACAAAAAACGGAAGACCTCGTAGGCCCTTACGAACTACACGACTTCTTCCTCTACCATTTCCTCCGTTTCGGTTCCTCCCCCGCCAAGATTTATTTCCTGGCACAACAGGCTTTCGGTGGCAGTTACGACAAAGAGACCATCCGGAAATGGCTCCACACCTTCTTCCGCCGTTTCTTCCAGCAGCAGTTCAAACGTAGTTGCCTGCCGGACGGCCCGAAAGTAGGTTCCGTCAGCCTTTCCCCCCGTGGCGACTGGCGTATGCCAAGCGATGCCATGGCGACACTTTGGTTGAAGGAGATAGAAGGATTAAACTAAAAGACAAATAGACAAAATAAAACATCCTGCATTGGAAATGGAGATTTTCCAATGCAGGATATTTTATTTATCTTCCTATACGCTACAGAGTGATGCGAATCCAAGCTATCTTCTTTCAGACAGTGGCTTTCATTCGTTTATAAATACTTTTTAATATCGACACCTTGGATATTAATTCATTCAACACAGAAACAATATCATTTTCCATCAATGGATAATCATGGGCAATCTCATTACGCAATTCTCGAATATATCCCCACTCATCTGCACTGTCTATAAAATGATAACGCTCCAAAAGATTCAGAATATCCCGCATTGGCAAAGCAGAAACATCTTCATCTAAATACTCCAACACATATCCTGTTTTCGATTTGTCATATTAATCGTATACCTGTTATTAATGCCTCCTTTGCAACCAACGATTCTTCATGGTCGCCTATCACATCGATTTTTTGCTCGCCTAAAAGTTGTTTCAGCCGAGCAATCATGCGTATACGAGCCAAGACACCTTTCTTTTCGGATGTAGTACGTACTAACAGATCAATATCTCCACCACGTTTCTCGTAAATTTCTTTTGCTACACGGACAATCGATTGTATGTCTTTCTTATTTAAACGCATTTTATCTCTGTTTTTACAAAGATAGATACTTTTATTTTGTATTCAATACTCCACATTCCGAATTCTTACTCGTAGGACTACTGTGCTAGTATATAAAAAAGGCTACCGGAATCCCGATAGCCTTTTCATTTATATTACGCTTGTGCTTATTCTTACAAACCGAATTCCGGTTTACGGTTAATCCATTGTCCGCGAGTAAAGTCAGGGAAGTCAACCAACGCACCACCACGAGCGATAGACATTTCAGACAAAGCGGAGATAGCACTCCATGCAGCAGCATCATAGCAATCCATTGGAGCCGGACGTTTGTTCTTGATGCGGTCGATCAGATCATACATCATAATGAAGTCCATACCACCGTGACCGGCTTCTTTTGCCTGAGCATCCAACTGAGCCCATAGTTTGTGGTCGTATTTCTTGAACCATTCGTCAGAATTATCCCAACGGTGAGGTTTAGACTGACCTTCCACATATACATGATCACCATCGTTCATCCACAAACCATCCGTTCCCTGAATACGGAATCCCAAAGAATAAGGACGAGGAGAATTTGTATCGTGAGTAACGATGATTGTCTGGCCGTTTGCACATTTGATCATAGATGTCACGATGTCACCCAGGTTAAAGCGAACTTTAGCCAACGGATGGTTTTCGCCACCATTATCTACGATGAACTTATGCAATCCGCGAGACTGAGTTGCCATAGCAGACATAGCAACGAAACGGTTACCTCGGTTGATATCCATACAATTGGCAACCGGTCCGATACCGTGAGTCGGATACACATCTCCATTACGATGTACGGAGTGATTCGTACGCCACTGAGCTTCTGCAAAAGCTGTCGGGCCCATACGCAACTCACCACCCTTCTGATAAGTATAATTCTTACCGTCATTGAATTTCACATCACGCAAGTCATGTTCGTAACCGCAACCACCGTGCAATAATTCACCGAACAACCCTTCGCGAACCATGTTCAAAGCCGCCATGCAGTCACGACGATAACAAACATTCTCCATGATGTTCAGATGGCTGCCTGTTGCTTCCGATACGTTAACCAGATCCCAGCATTCTTCCAGCGTATTGGCAGCAGAAACTTCTACGCCAACATAAGGAACACCGGCTTTCATGGCTGCAACCGACATCGGTACGTGCCATTCCCACGGGCTGGCAATAATCACGCAGTCGAACTCTTCATTGTTCAACATCTTTTCAAATTCACGTTCGCCACCTTTATACACTTTCGGGGCATCCACGTTGAATTTAGCGATGTGTTTCAATGTACGGTCGATCGGGCCTTGCTGGATATCGCAAATAGCAACAATCTTATTTCCCGGGATAGCCAACACATTATTGATGTGCTCATGGCAGCGTGAACCTGTTCCGATAAATCCGAAACGCAGTTTGCCATCATCTTTTCCGGCTGTTTTTTTCTTCTGAGGTTCTGGAGAACCTGCTACTGTAGTGGCCGAAGCAGTACCTGCCATAGCCAAACCTGCTGCACCAACTCCGGCGGCAGTCATTTTCTTAAGAAAGGAACGACGAGTGTTTTCCATGTTCTTTATTTAGTATTTTATGTTAAGTGGGCAAATTTATAATATTTAATCAACTTCTCAAATATGTTTAGAAAAAAAGAGTCAATCATTTTAATCTATTAATAATTTGTCATCTTTCCAGTCTCCCTTTTCAGCTTCTCGAAGGTCATCATCATTTGGCGCAATCGTTTAGGTTCTTTATCCGCCAGGTTATGATTCTGTCCGACATCTTCCTTTACATTATATAACTGGTAACAATTCCCCAGTCCCGAGAAACCAGTACCGTCAGGGTCGTCATAATAGCTGGGATAAGGTGGAATCATCACCCAGTCGCCCTGATGGAGGGCATAATTGAAATAACCTTCCGTCACCAGTTCCTTACGTCCCTGGTCGCTTTTCCCTAGAAAGACGGGTAAAGTATTCTGGCTGTCCGTCTTATCCGAATACGTCTGCCCGGTCAGTGCAGCCAAAGAAGCCAGCAAATCCATCTGGCAAACCAATGCATCGGATACTCCCGGTTTTACAACCGCCGGCCAACGCAACAGGAACGGGATGCAGGTACCGCCGTCATACAAGCTGGTCTTTCCTCCGCGGTGAGGGCCTGCCATCTTATGATTGCCAACCATTTCGACAGCCTGGTCCTGATAACCGTCATCCAATACGGGACCGTTATCGCTGGTCAGGATAACCAGGGTATTCTCCGTCAATCCCAGTTTATCCAGTTCTTTCAGGAATTCAGTCACACACCAGTCAGCCTCCAGGATGACATCTCCGCGAGGTCCCATACCGGATTTGCCGACAAACTTCTGATTCGGTACACGGGGCACATGCGGCTGGTGCAATCCGTAATACAGGAAGAAAGGTTTATCTTTATTGTCTTTCAAAAAGCCTTTGGCTTTCTCCAGGAATAACTCAGCCATATCTTCATCTTTCCACTGGGCAGCCTTACCGCCTTTCTGGAAACCGATACGCGGCACACCGTTTACAATCGAACCGGCATGTCCCACACTCGGATGCATCCGGAGTAGTTCAGGGTTATCTTTTCCAGTAGGTTCGCCGGGGAAATTATGCTTATAACTGACATATAGCGGGTCATTCGGTTCCAGTCCGACTCCTTTCCCGTTTTCGATAAAGATGCAAGGCACGCGGTCGTTGGTTGCCGCCTGGATGAACGAATAATCATATCCCACTTCCTTGGCTCCGGGATAAACCGTCTCATTCCAATCTACCGCTCCGTCACCCAGTCCCAGATGCCATTTACCGACCGAGCCGGTCACATAGCCGGCCTGTTTCATAACCTTCGGCAAAGTGACTTGCTGCGTATTGATAATCAGAGCGGCATTACCGGGAAGGATTTTTGCATCTTTATTCGTCCAGGGATATAATCCGGTCAAAAGTGAATAACGACTGGGCGTGGAAGTCGCTGCCGTACAATATCCCTGCGTAAAACGCAGTCCTTCGTTTGCAATCCGGTCCATACCCGGAGTTTGGATACGGGTGGCTCCGTAACAACTCAAATCGCCATACCCCAAATCGTCGGCTACAATGATTACGACGTTGGGCTGTTGCTGGTCCTGAGCGTAGACATTAACTCCGGATAAAGCCCCTATCCCGGCTGCTACGCATAGTAGATTTTTCATATTCATGTTTTTCATATATAAAAATACAGGCATTGATTGTAATAATCAACGCCTGCAAATATAATCAATCGCTCGGATTTCAAAGCATGCTGCTTACGGATTTTACGTTCGTATTCCGAGTTACTATCTATGATTTCTTTTTGGCAGTCTTCTGGTTTCCCGCCTCAGCCCGCTTCTTATTCCGCCAGAAACTGCCGTCGCGCTTGCTGCCGAACATATTACGTCTTTTCGATTCCTGCTTGATGGCTTCTTTCTTCTCTGCCACGGCTGCTTTTACATCTGCCGTTTCAAATTCGTTTCCGCCGGCAACAGGTATCTGTTTGCCTATCAGCTTCTGGATATCTTTCAGGTACGGCACTTCCTCTGCATCACAGAATGAATAAGCGACACCGCTGCGTCCGGCACGACCTGTACGTCCGATACGGTGTACGTATGTTTCCGGCACATTCGGCAGTTCATAATTTATCACATGCGAAAGATGGTCCACGTCGATACCGCGGGCGGCAATATCCGTAGCGATCAGTACACGGGTGGTATGGTCCTTGAAATTAGTCAGTGCACGCTGGCGGGCTGTCTGGCTCTTGTTTCCATGGATAGCTTCCGCTCCGATATTCGCTTTTGCCAGGACACGGGCCACTTTGTCCGCACCATGTTTCGTACGGGTAAATACCAGCACCGATTCCAAAGAAGAATCTTTTAGCAAATGCGTCAACAGGCTTACCTTCTCCGCCTTTTCCACGAAATAAACGGACTGGTCAATCTTATCCACCGTCGATGAAGCCGGAGTAACCTCCACCTTCTGCGGTTCATGCAGGATCGTTCCTGCCAGGCGTTCTATCTCCGGCGGCATCGTTGCTGAGAAAAATAGCGACTGGCGCTTTTTGGGCAACAAGGGCAAAATACGTTTGATATCATGAATAAATCCCATATCCAGCATACGGTCGGCCTCATCCAATACAAAATAATCGAGATATTTCAGGCTGATAAATCCCTGGTTGATCAAATCAAGCAGACGTCCGGGGGTTGCGATCAATACATCTACGCCACGTTCGAGCGCATCGGTCTGAGGCTTCTGCCCTACACCACCGAATATAACGGTATGCCTCACACCGGTATATTTACCGTATGCCGTAAAACTTTCTCCGATCTGGATGGCCAGTTCGCGGGTTGGTGTCAGTATCAATGCTTTGATACCACGCACTTTACCATGCTGGCGTTCGTTATACAAATTCTGAATAATAGGAATGGAAAATGCAGCCGTTTTACCTGTTCCGGTCTGTGCACAACCTAATAAGTCATATCCGTCTAAAACGTAGGGAATTGCTTCTGCTTGTATAGGGGTTGGAATTGTATAACCTTCTTTTGTAAGAGCCTTTTGTATCGGCTCTATCAGTTCTAATTGTTCAAATGTCATCTAATAATAATGTTGAGCCATCGCGGCTCGTTAAATAAATAATTGAATGCAAAGGTAATAAATAAAACGGGAATCATCCTAATCAACTACTAAAATGTACAAGAATACTTCCGAAAGACATTCTGTATACTTTATAAAAAGAGGTAGGTGTAAATCAATTTAGAGGTACGTCTAAATCAATTTACACCTACCTCTAAATAAAATCAGACGTACCTCTTTCTCTAAAACGATAATATAAGAGCAAAAATAACCTTTGAATATTGTATCAAATAATATATTATCTTTGTAAATTGATTTTTAGATGATGAAAGAGTTACAGTTGCTGCTAAAGAAGTTTTTCGGATATACTTCTTTCCGCCCGTTACAGGCGGAGATCATACAACGTATTTTGAGGAAAGAGGATTCACTGGTGCTGATGCCTACCGGTGGAGGAAAATCAATTTGTTTCCAGTTACCGGCCATTTATATGCCGGGAACAGCCGTCGTGATCTCTCCGTTGATCGCCCTGATGAAAGACCAGGTAGGGGGATTGGTTGCCAACGGTATCCCGGCAGCCGCACTCAACAGCATGATGCCGGAAGAAGAACGACACAGAATAAAACAACTCTGCATCCAGGGTAAAATAAAACTGCTTTACCTGTCACCCGAAGCACTGGTTGGCGAACTGCATTGGCTACTTCCCCGTATGGATATATCCCTGATCGCCATCGACGAAGCCCATTGTATCTCACATTGGGGGCACGACTTCCGTCCCGAATATACCCAACTGTCTGTTTTGAAAGAACAGTTCCCTAAAGTTCCGATCGTCGCCCTGACAGCTACAGCCGACAAAGTCACACGTACCGACATTGTCACCCAATTGAAGCTGCGTGATCCGGAAGTTTTCGTTTCGTCCTTCGACCGTCCGAACCTATCCCTGACTATCCGCCGGGGACTGAACAAAAAGGAGAAAACTTCCGCCATCGTCCATTTCATCCATGCCCACCGCCATCAGAGCGGGATCGTTTACTGCATGAGCCGGAACAGTACAGAGAACCTGGCAGAAGAACTCTCTTCTTACGGGATCAAGGCCGTTGCCTATCATGCCGGACTCCCGCCTGTTCAACGCGAAAAGGCACAGGATGATTTTATCAACGACCGGGTAAACGTGGTCTGTGCAACCGTTGCCTTCGGGATGGGAATAGATAAAAGCAATGTGCGTTGGGTCGTACATTATAATATGCCCGGAAGTATCGAGAACTACTACCAGGAAATAGGCCGTGCCGGACGCGACGGAATGAAAAGCGACACCTTGCTGTTCTATTCGGTAGGCGACCTGCTTGTCCTCCGCCGTTTTGCCGAAGAAAGCGGACAAAAAGACACCAACCTCCAGAAGCTGAACCGTATGCGCCGTTATTGCGAAGCGGACATCTGCCGCCGGCGTATCCTCCTCAGCTACTTCGGAGAAGAAAGCGACCAGGACTGCGGCAACTGCGATGTATGCAAAAACCCTCCCCAACGGTTCGACGGCAGCATACTCGTCCAAAAAGCGTTAAGCGCCATCTTCCGTACCGGTGAATTTGTCGGCATGAATATGCTGATCAATATCCTCCGCGGCTCGGAGAAGACAGAGATCACGGAAAAAGGATACGATAAATTAAAGACATACGGTGCCGGAAAAGACCTCTCCTATAAAGAATGGAAAGAATATCTTTACCAAATGCTTCAATTGGGATATATCGAAATCGATTATGTCAATGCCGGAATACTGAAAGTCACTCCGCTGGGCAGAAAAGTATTGTTCGGTGAACAGAAAGCGATGATGGCTATCTATAAAGAGCCGGAAGAAAAAACTTATTTCAGAAGAAAAGACTCGAAATTCAAATACCGCCCCATCAAACCCATCCAATCGGCTTCGGTCGAAGAGACACTACTCGACTCGCTCCAGCAACTCCGCAAGCAGATTGCCGAACGCGAACAGACACCAGCCTACATCATCTTTTCCGATGATTCACTGGAAGATATGGTACAAAAAAGGCCTGTTACCCTGGAAGAGTTCAGCGAAATACGCGGTGTGGGAGAAATCAAACTGGAAAAATACGGAAAGGTATTCGTGGCACTGATACGGTTCGTACTGCGGTTGCCCAAAGACAGATAACCACCCGTTTTTATTTCAGTTTCCCGATAATACGTTTAAGAAGCAAAAATTACCGTTACAGTAAAAAAAGAGACGGTTCTTACAAAAATATCCGGTACTTTAGTCTTCGAAAAAAGAACCGGACAGTATCCCTCTACCGCCGGTCCTATATAGTATTAACTTATAAAATAACAGCTTATGAATACGCTAAATGTAAAGTTGTCTCATAGCATTTCTCAATTATATGAGACTTTGTGTCAGGTTGGAAAGAGTACATTTGCTGAATTACAACGAGCAACAAATTTTAAAGACACGGAGCTCTGTCTGGCTCTATGCTCGCTCATGCACGACAACAAAGTATATCAGGCACGTATCAGCAATACCGTTTATTACATAATTAAATAATGTTCTCCACCGGAAATTCGATCTCACCAAACCCGATCATCGCATTAAACAAGCGAACCAACGAGTAACGGGACAAATCCTGCGGATGAATAACAGCCGGAACAATCCTCCCCTTTCCTAATAGAGATGCCCGCATCGTTCCTTCCAACAAAGGGACCTCGGGTGTCTCCCATTGGCTACCATTCCATAAAGCAATATTGGCAATCGATGTATCCGTCAAGACGCCATCACGTATGATTAAAATATCGTCCGCTTCCCCCTTCTGACGAAATAATTCATCCAACTTCTGACGGTCAGCACTTTTATATGTATAATCCAACCCGTCCGACGTGACCAGTCTCAAACGATTCACCGGACGAACGGTATAAGGTAGATATTCCACCTTCTCCACTTCCTCCTGATATTCGACCCGGCATTTGGTACGTCCTGAATAATCTCCGGGCTGGATATAATCCGCCAGGTTTACAGGCAGGTTACATTCGAACACATCTCTCCGCGTCTTGTTGAAGCGGTAATTATGAAAGGCCAGATTAACCGCCTTTCCATCCTCGATACGGATTGTTTCAATAAATTGGCACATATACTTTTTGTTTCATTTCATTATATTCACTTTCTAAATTACTTTGGGAAGTAATCCCACCGCCGCTCTTAAACAGGAAATCTCCTCCCTCCTGCCCGATAAAACGAATCATCACGGCACTGTCCAAACGATGGCCGTCAAAATAACCCATAACCCCGGTATAAAATCCCCGTTCGTATGTTTCAGCTTCCCCGATAATCTCCATCGTCTTTTTCTTGGGAGCTCCGGTGATAGACCCTGCGGGCAACAGCCGGAACAGTATGTCTCCCAATGAGGCTTTCCAGTCTTCCGGTAGCTTACCACTAATTTCCGAACTGACTTGCAACAGTCTTCCCCTGTTTGTCTTCAACTCATCTATATACCGGTATCGCGACACCATCACTTCCGAAGCTACCTGGCTCAGGTCGTTACGGATCAAATCGACAATCGTGGCATGTTCAGCCTCTTCTTTTTTATCTGCCAAAATCCGTTCCCGCGCATTCGGCAAAGAGGCATCGATCGTCCCTTTCATCGGATAAGAATAGATAAATCCGTCCTCGATACGCACGAATATCTCAGGAGAGAAAACAACAAAACGCTCCTTCACCCATAATTTATAAGGAGCATGGGAAAGATAGAAAATCTCTTTCAACGTCAGGTTCGTTCGTACCGGAGTCGCACAAGTCAGGTTGACCAGATAAGAATTACCGGCATAAATATGCTCGATTACTGTCCGGAAAGACCGGGAGTAAGTTTCAAAAGAAACCGGATTAGTCTCCCATTCAACATGTTTTTCAGGAAAGGCTTCCGCTTTTGACGTCACATTGGTAATGCCATTCAAATCATACAATACCTCACCCGGCTCTACCTCCTCCGGCTCCGCCACCCAAACTTGCTCCTGCTTATAATCAACGACAAATATAAAAGGCCGCCCGGATAATCCCAATCGATTCATATACCGGACGGCTTCTTCTTTATTGCAAAACTTCATATTATATCAAAAATCGCTCTGTCAGTCCGCCGAAAGCATCGATACGACGGTCACGGAAGAACGGCCACCAACGACGCACATTCTCACTCCGTGCTTTATCAATCTCTACCACACGCACCTCTTCATGGTCGTTCGGGAACTCAGCCAACAACTCTCCCTGGGGACCTGCCACAAAGCTATTTCCCCAAAACTGGATACCGTTTGTCTGTCCCGAAGGGTCCGTCTCATGTCCGGTACGGTTTACCGTAATCACCGGAAGCCCGTTAGCTACGGCATGTCCGCGCTGCACTGTTATCCACGCACCCAGCTGACGTTTTTTCTCTTCTTCCGTATCACTGCTCTCCCAACCGATAGCCGTCGGATAAATCAGCATCTCAGCACCTTTCATCGCCATCAGGCGGGCTGCTTCCGGATACCACTGGTCCCAGCAAACCAATACGCCCAACTTCCCGACAGACGTCTCTATCGGTTCGAATCCCAAATCGCCGGGAGTGAAATAAAACTTTTCGTAGTAAGCCGGGTCGTCCGGTATATGCATCTTACGATATTTTCCGGCAATCGAACCGTCTTTCTCAATCACCACGGCTGTATTATGATACAATCCCGGAGCACGCCGCTCGAACAGGGAAAGTACTAAAACCACGCCCAACTCTTTTGCTAAAGCCCCGAACTCGTCCGTAGACGGTCCCGGAATCGTTTCCGCCAGGTCGAACATCTGCGTATCTTCCGTCTGGCAAAAATACAGGCCGTTATGCAATTCCTGCAAGACAACCAGTTCCGCACCTTCGTCGGCACAAAGCCGGATGCTATTTTTCAGTTTCTTTATATTATCTGTCCGGTCACAGGTATTCGCCTGTTGAATCAATCCTACTTTCATACAATAAATTCTTTCGGGTACTGCATCGTCACACAATGCAATGAGCCATGTTGTTTAATTAACGGTAAACAATTAATACCTACAATCTCTCTGTCCGGGAACGCCGTCTGCAAGGCCACTTTCGCCACTTCATCTTTCGGTGAGTTATAGAACGGAACAAGCACCGCCCCGTTTATAATCAGGAAATTGGCATAGGTAGCCGGCAAACGCTCACCTTCCCACTCCACTTTATCCGCCATCGGCAAAGCGACCAGCCGATAAGGTTCGCCATTTGCCTGCGTGAACTCCTTCAATTCCTCTTCCATCTCCCGGAGTTCGGCAAAATGCTCGTCTTCCTCATCCGTGCACTGCACATAGGCAATCGTATCCTCACTGCAAAAACGCGCCAGCGTATCGACATGACTGTCGGTATCGTCTCCCGCCAGATAACCGCTTTCCAACCACAGGATACGGTCCAGTCCGAACACCTGCTGGAGATAATTTTCCAGTTCTTCCTGCTGGAGATATTCGTTTCTGTTCACGGAAGATAGACATTCGACCGTAGTCAGCAAAGTTCCCTTTCCATCCGACTCGATACTGCCGCCTTCCAATACAAACGGCTGCATATTGACAGGAACCACTTCATCGGCAAAAGTCTTGCCATGAAACAATTTCCGCGTAATCAGATTATCATGGTTGGCAGCAAACTTCATCCCCCAACCGTTGAACACAAAATCGTACACCACCGGTACCCCGTCATCAAACACGGAAATGCCCCCATGGTCACGCGCCCAGGTATCGTTCGTCTCCATCTCACGGAAAATAACACGGCTATAATCCACCTCTCCCAACTGCGAGCGTACCGCCGTTTCATCCGGACAAACAATCAATAACTTCTCCCGTTTGATCACCTCTTTGGCAATCTCCACAAAACAAGGAACCACCTCGTCCAGTATCGGAGCCCAATCGGTCCCTTCATGCGGCCAGGTCAGTTGAACAGCACTCTGAGGATACCATTCTGCCGGTAATATCGTTTTATTATCCATGTCTGCTAATTTAATTTTCAGGATACAAAGATAAAAGATAATAAGAGCAATGACAAAATTCTGCAAAAAACTCCTCTACCTATTTGGATTATTCAGAAACCTCATTAACTTTGCGACACAAAGTACTTTTTATTTTAAGTATATGAATAAACAAATAGAAGACATAAAAGCTATCCGCGAGATGATGGAGAAATCATCCAAATTCCTTTCGTTAAGCGGTTTGTCAGGCATATCAGCCGGAGTCATAGCCATTATCGGAGCAGCACTTGCCTATTTCCATATTTTACGGGAACCGGCCAGTGCCAACTTCGACACGACACACGAAGCCATGTTCCGCGAAATCACTTTGTTGATAACCGACGCTTCCGCCGTGCTGCTCTTCTCTATTTGTTTCGGTACCTATTTTTCCTGGAGAAAATCGGTGAAAAAGAACCTGATGCCCTCCAAAAGCCTGATAAAAAGGACACTTTATAACCTCGGTATCCCATTGATTGCCGGAGGTATCTTTGCCCTCATTTTCCTGCTACGCGGCGATTTGGCTATGGCGATCACCATGACGCTGACCTTCTATGGCCTGGCATTAATTAATGTATCCAAATACACCCTCGACGAAGTACATTATTTAGGCTTGACAGAAGTCGTGTTAGGTATTGTTGCCGCCCTGTTCCCCGACTGGAGCCTCTTGCTTTGGACTATCGGATTCGGAGTTTGCCATATCATTTACGGCACAGCTATGTACATCAAATATGATTTGAAAAAAGAATGAAAAACATACTGTCCAAATTAAATAAAGCCTTCGAAAGCCGGATACGATTAGGTATCATGTCTATCCTTTCGGTAAACGAATCAGCCGACTTCAACACCATGAAGCAACTGATGGAGTTGACCGACGGGAATTTGGCCAGCCACCTGAAAGCCCTGGAGACTCTCGGATATATCCAGTCCGTCAAACAATTCATCGGACGGAAACCCAATACCCAATATTCCATCACCGAAGAAGGACGAAAAAGTTTCAAAGAGCATTTGAATGCACTGGAAGAACTTATCAAATAATTTTTTTACCCATCTACTTTGAATCGCAAAGTACTTTTAAACTACATAAAACAGGTTAAGCTTATGGAAACAACAATCAAAAAAGCAGCAAAAATCAATCAGTCTATCACACTGAAAGCACTGATTATCGGATTCCTGACCCTCATCCTCCTGATTCCGGGATTAATGATCCAGGATCTGATCCGGGAAAGACAAAACCGAAGTTTGGAAACAATCGAAAAGATTAACAACAAATGGAGCAATGCCCAAACCTTTTGCGGTCCGGTCATTTCCATCCCTTATACCACGATGCAGGTAAATCCGGACAACAAGACAACCATTCAGGAACACCTTCTGAATATCACACCGGAAAACCTGAATATCACAACACAGTTATTTCCAGAGGAAAGATATTACGGTATCTACAAAACGATCCTTTACAAAAGCGAGATAGACATAACAGGAAACTTCGACAAAATAAACTTCCCCAAACCGGAAAACAGTATCATTCATTGGGAACAGGCCTATCTATCCATCGGTGTTTCCGACCTGAGGGGCATAACAGAAAACATCGACTTCAAACTGGACAACAAACAATTGTCGGTCGAAGCCACCGGTAACCTGGATACGCAGATAGGAAAAATGCTGGTCATGCCATTAAAGAATACCGACCCTCTCCTGTTCAGCCAACCCCAAACATTCAACTGCAAATTAAAACTGAACGGCAGCAGTAACATCAATTTCATCCCCATAGGCAAAACGACTAAAGTGCACGTTACAGGCAACTGGAAGTCCCCCGGTTTCATCGGCAACTTCTCCCCGGAGCACCATATTACCGAAAAAGGATTCGAAGCCGACTGGAGTATCCTCAGTTTCAACCGCAGTATCCCGGAAATGTGGATCGACTACCCGGGAAACTCATTCGACGATTCCTCCTTCGGGGTAAGCCTGATCGACCCGGTAAACCATTACCAGCAGAACATGCGTTCCGCCAAATATGCCATCATGTTCATCGCCCTGACCTTCGTTGTCTTCTTCTTCGTCGAGATCCTGACCAGGAAACGGATCCACCCTATACAGTATTTGTTGGTCGGCTTCGCATTGATCCTGTTTTACAGCCTGCTCCTGTCTATCTCCGAACAGATAAACTTCGGCACGGCCTACCTGATTGCCAGTATCGCCACCATCGGCCTGATCACAGCTTATACTCACAGCATCTTCAAAAATAAAATACAGACCGGAGCACTCACCGGCATGTTATGTTTATTATATATTTTCCTGTATGTTGTTCTGCAACTCGAAGATGTTGCCTTATTAATAGGAAGTATCGGCTTGTTTGTAATCCTGGGAACGATTATGTTCTTCTCCCGGAAAATAAGTTGGTATAAACAAGAAGATGAATATCCTCAAATACCTGAAACAGATAAGTAAACAACAAACCTTATAAAGGGAAAGATATAGACTCCAGCATCTGTTTTCGCCAGGAGAGAAGTTTACCGTTTTTGAATAAGCGACGTTGGACGAAGCACCAACTGCCGAGCTTGTTTTCACGGACAGTAGGCCAACGGTGCTTCTCCTGGTAAAACAGTTTTAATTTTTCATAGTTTTCAATCCAGATGTCGTCGGTATTCCAGACAAAACCGGCTTCATCCATCATCCTGATACGTTCGGAGGCTAGTCCCCCCTGTTTTCGGAACTTACGTTGGGTACTACACCAGGAACCTAATTTGCCATCATTACTTTTAGGCCAATATCCCTTTTGGTGATAAAAAAACACCACCTGTTCCCAATTTTTTATCCACTGGGCATCCAAATCTTGCTCCCACACAAAACCGATGCGATCCAACAAAGCTATCCGTTCTTCAGATAACACCCCTTTTTTACGTCCCTGCCGTTGGGTGTTGCACCAGATACTCAGATTATTTTCTCCCTTCTTAGGATAACGTTGCATCTGAGTTATAAAAATCTTCAGTTCTTCATAATACTGCATCCAACGACTGTCCTGTACTTCCCATTCGAAACCGATTCGGTCTAACTGCGAGATGTAATCTTCCGACAACGTCCCTTTCTTCCGGGCAATCCGTTGGGTGTTACACCAGTTTCCCAACTTTCCTTCGGCTGCCTGCGGCCAGCGCCCTTCACGTTCCTTATATTCGATCAAACGTTCATACATTACCGGCCACGCATCCAACTCCGCCAGCATATCATCCACACGGGCACGGATATCAGACAGGAATCCCGTGACCTCAAACTCCATAAAGCCTTTAAAGCTCTTCGGGGCACGGATTGCCGGATGATAAGCCAACTCCCTTGACATAGCCTCATAAACAGAACGGCCCGAAAGGTTATTGACAAAGTCAAGCACCACCGGATGCCGGTCCGAACCGGCTTTCAGGCAGCGGCCCAACTGTTGCAAGGCTACTACATACGACTCCGTCCGACGCAGGAACATGGCGGCATCCACTCCCTCCACATGCAATCCTTCGATCAACATATTTATAGAGAAAAGGACATGCAGTTTTCCTGTTTCCCTACGGAAACAACGCAATGTCTTTTCATTCTCTCGGTTACTCAGCCCGTTATGAATCTCGAATGTTTCCGTCTCAAAACCAGCCTGCCCGAGCCAGTTCGATACTTCGGGAACCATATGCTGAAGATCTTCCTTGTCTTTACAGAAGACAAGCATTTTCTTTACCTCTTTCGGCAGATAACGCCGAATCAGTTCCGATGCACTCAACGAACCGCGAAAGTCGAGACGGGCAAAGTCTATCTTGTCCTGAATACGCTTGCGCCTTTCAGATGTACAGTCGCTCCTG